>OMOM01000025.1_pt1 | contig 132852 bp, 119 predicted proteins | sample 1646501 | NCBI WGS metagenome assembly OMOM01 (sample SAMN05416802, study PRJEB24817) | seawater metagenome | isolation source: Sea water | place: Canada:Atlantic | collected 2013-07
GTTTGACAGTTGGCTTTGACACGGAAGATGCCTATGACAAGTATCTGACTATTCAGGCTATTCGTCGGCTTGGTAGCTGATCAACCCAACTAGACTGGAGTGCGTGTGTTTAATTTCAAGTTATTACGACAAGCAATACTATGCGCGGCTCTGTGCACTGGTTGTTTAGCAACGGGTGCACAGGCTAGTGGGCAAGATTCTAATGGCATACTTGAGGTAGTGCATCAGGGCATCGTTCATGATGCCCTTTACGATGTTTGTTTGTATGGCCAGTCTGGATTTGCTGTCGGTCTCGCTGGCACTGTGCTGACTACTGATGACGCTGGTTTGACCTGGGAAAATTCCTCACCGACTGTTGATGATGCTCTGCTGGGTGTTAGTTGTGGTGATTCTGTCTCGCTAGTCGTCGGTCAGGGAGGGCTGATTATGCGCAAAGTGGGAGAGGACGAATGGTCAAGTATCGATTCGGGCACCGATCAGCGTTTATTGTCGGTGAGTGCCAATGAATCTGGTTTGGCGGTAGCCGTTGGTGGTTTCGGTACTGTGCTCCAATCGAAAGACGCAGGCCTTACCTGGGTGCCACTGAGCTTTGACTGGGAGGCCATCCTCAATGACTTTCTCGAGCCTCATATCTACGATGTCCGTGTATCGACAGACGGTATTATTACGCTGGTCGGTGAGTTTGACCTTGTGTTGCGTTCCGCTGACGAAGGAGAAACCTGGGATACGGTCAACAAGGGTGATACTTCACTTTTCGCGGTTGATTTTCGTGACGATACTAGCGGTTTTGCCGTTGGTCAAAAGGGCAAGGTCATCAAGACTCTCGACGGTGGTCTGACCTGGACTACTATGTCTGTGCCTACTGAAGAGAACCTGCTCGATGTTTGGTCCTCAGATAATCAGGTGTTGGTAACGGGTATCAGAACTCTGCTGCGCAGCCGTGATGACGGTCTGAATTGGGAAGTGATTTCTGAGGGTGATGTTAGCGTTCAGTGGTATCAGGCAATTAAAGGTACTACTAGCGACGGCATAGAGAACGCGGTTATGGTCGGTCACTCGGGTCGTATTCTTCGTATTAAATAGTGTTTGCCTTTCTATAAAATTCTAATGAGGCGCTTAGCATGGCGTTATTCCATGCTAAGCCCAACCGGTAGTTAATTCTAACGCCATATTCTCGGTTCCATTGGAGCTGTCACGAGGTATTTGGGCACGTATTCTTGTGCCTGCTCGTTTATTACAGATCAATTATAAGCATCGTCTAGGAGGTTGGGTATATGAGGTTTTCTTTGAAGGGTGCTGGCGCGCTGGCATTGGCCGTAACGCCGGTAGTATCGCCCGTTGTGTCGGCATTGGATGTTTCAGTGTCGGGTTTTATTCGCCAGGAAATGGCCTACAGTATTAGCAATGATCAGAATCCGTTTCTCCGTGGTAGTGCGCTAGTCGATGGAGAGATCCCTAATACCACGGGAGGGCCGGCATTCTATAAAAAAGATTTCGATTATGATAATGACTGGAATCTGATGGCTACTCGCGCAGAGATCGACTTTGAAATACAGATTTCAAATAATTGGTCGGCTTTTGTTAAGCTCCGTGGCTATTATTCGGCAGATGTTTTTGACAATGTGAGTGTTATTGAAGGGACAAATGAGCCTAATCACTTTAAGGTAGACAATCATGGTCAATGTGCCACGGTTCTTGAAATCTGTGACGATGATTATATGGTCGACCTGCCTTCTTTTTATCTTGATTACAGCAAGGGTCCTCTGTGGGTAAGGATTGGTAATCAGCAAATAGCCTGGGGTGAATCCATTTTTTTCCGCGTGATGGATGTGCCCAACGGTTTGGATTTGCGCCGTCATAGCTTTTTAGATTTTGCCTCTGAAGAATATGCAGATGAGCGCGTTTCTTCGCCAGCAATTCGCGTCAGCTATAATATTAATAGTGAATGGGAGATTGAGGCATTTGCTCAAATGTTCCAGCCCACTATATTGCCGCAAACAGGCACACCTTATGCCCTTGTCAATTCCCCTTTTCATATTAGAAATGATGTCGGCTTTGATAAGGTCGATGATAATATTAATGTCGGCATTCGTTTGAGAGGCCAACTGGGTGATCTTGGCGTGCAATTTATGGCGATGAGTCGTCACAATCCCGAACCCGCTTTTAAATGGGGGGTTGGTGGTCAGACAGGGTTTATGCCTGGCTTTGAAACGCAACCCTTCAGGGTGACTAATTTCCCTGGCGCTAGTGGTGCTCCAAATTCGGGAACCTATGGCGCCCAAGACTGGCTTTCAGTGGCAGGCCTGTCAGGGCTCGATGGTGTCGAGGCTCTTAATGTGTTGGGTCATGACTTTGCTTGGGTCGGCGGCACACTCTCTGCACCTGTTTCTGCCGGGGGTTTTGGGTTGACCGGTCCTGATTTTGTCAGCTCAGTGGACGATGCTAAGCTCACTCTTGATGGGTTTTTCACTTTGTTAGAGGATATCGAGGCAGACCTCGTGCCAACCTATAGCGAAGAGAATGTTTTTGGTTTTGGTGTCAATTATATTTTCTATGCTGAGCCAGATACCTTTATGGATCAGCTGGTTGTTCGTTTTGAAGCCACCTATACACCTGATAAGCGCTGGACCAATAACTTGTCTCGCGACCTGATTGAAGAGGATGAGTGGGTTACTGGTCTTGCCATTGAAAAATACCAGAAATTTTCACGGCGCTTTCCTGCGACATTTATGGTTTTTCAGTGGATGCATAAATCTCAAAGTGACATGCTTGGACGCCATCTTCGCAACTTGGGTGCCCAGGGCGTACAGCGTAAAGCCACCGGTGGTGAAGAGAATCATGGCTGGGACGCCATTGCCTTTGCTGTACAGCAGCCATTCCCCAACCTAATTTGGCGTGCTGATCTTTCGATACTCTATGACTTTAATGGTAGTTATCTTATTCAGCCTGGCGTGAGGTATAAGCCGAGTGGCGAGTGGACGGTTGAGGTGTTTGCTAACTTCCTGGATAGCAAAGACAATGCTGGAACAATGGCGCCACTTGACTGGGGCGACGAAGTGACTGCAAGGTTGACTTATCAGTTCTAGTTGATCGGATAAGTCACTGAGACTTTCTTCTATTTCTTAAAGTCACTCAGTAAAAAATGCCCGCGTCGAAAGACTCGGGCATTTTTTATATATAAGGTTGGGAATTCTTCAGAGTGTGGTCATTGCTGCAGGGGTCTATTGAACACTAGTCAATGTTGCGCAAGAGGTTTGATAGCTTTGGGTTGGGTTTCTCCGCCTTGCGGTAGAGTACAATGACATGGCCAATGGTGTGTACCAGCTCGGCTCTCAACTGGCTGCAGGCCTGCTGAATAATCGTTTTTTTTATATCACGATTGCTAGCGTTAATTTTAACCTTGATCAATTCGTGGTCGCGGAGTGCGCGATCCAGTTCTGCGATAACGTTATCGGCCAAACCTTTGTTGGCAATGGTAACCACCGGCTTGAGCTTGTGAGCGATGCCGCGCAAGTGTTTTTTGTCGTCGTTGCAAAGTGTCATAGAATGGGTCTTTTCTTCGGCAGTGAATTGTAACGGAATTCAGTGATCTTCCCTATGTCTAAATCCAAAACCAGTAAGGCGTGGCTTAAAGAGCATGAGAGCGATGAATATGTACAGCGTTCGCGTAAAGATGGTTATCGTTCCCGTGCGAGTTATAAATTAATTGAGATTGACCAAAGTGTAAATTTGTTAAAGTCAGGCATGACAGTGGTTGATCTTGGCGCCTCCCCAGGAGGCTGGTCGCAAATAGCCGCCGAAAAAGTTGGTGGCAGCGGGCGAGTTCTCGCTTCAGATATTCTTGCTATGGATGCTATTGCCGGCGTTGATTTTGTGCAGGGCGATTTTACTGATGATGGGGTTTTTGATGCTATTCTGGAAGCCTTAGCTGCTCGCCCGGTCGACCTTGTAATTTCCGATATGGCACCCAATATGAGTGGTATGAAAGCGGTTGATCAACCTCGTGCTATGCATTTGGTGGAGTTGGCTGTTGATTTTGCGCAACAGGTGCTATCGCCTGGTGGTACGTTCCTTGCCAAGGTTTTTCAGGGTGAAGGTTTCGATGCCTTTGTGCGGAATCTGCGATCAGATTTTAAAAATGTCGCAATTAAGAAGCCGGATGCTTCGCGGGCACGCTCTAGAGAGGTATATTGCTTGGCTCGTGGCTATCGCGGCTAGGTCTGAGTGATTTCTGCGCATTGTTGTAAAGCGGGTTATACTCAGCAGAAGTAAAATTTGTTATGCAATTAATCAGTACTAAAGTCAGCATTGAGTCGATGTGAGGATATTTTCTTGAACGAGATGGCTAAAAATCTTATTTTGTGGGTGATTATTGCGGCGATACTGCTCTCGATTTTCCAAAATTTTAAAGAAGGCCCTACGCCGAATACGATTAGTTATACCAACTTTGTCGATGAGGTGCAGACAGACCGTGTGCGCAGCGTGGTCATCGAAGGGTTGATTATCGAGGGTGAGCACCACGACGGAACGCGTTTTCGCACTGTACGTCCGGATGTTTACGATAGCGGGCTGATGAATGACCTGCTCAACCACAATGTGAATGTTGAGGGTCGCGAGCCTCATAAGCAGAGTGTATGGATGCAACTGTTAGTGGCAGCCTTCCCTATTTTGCTGATCGTGCTTATCTTTATGTTTTTTATGCGACAAATGCAAGGCGGTGCAGGCGCGGGTGGTCGCGGTGGACCTATGTCTTTTGGCAAGAGCAAAGCTAAGCTGTTGAGTGAAGATCAGATTAAAACGACATTTTCCGATGTGGCGGGTGTTGATGAGGCTAAAGAAGAAGTGGGGGAGTTGGTGGAGTTTCTTCGCGATCCTTCCAAATTTCAAAGCCTGGGGGGCCGCATTCCTCGTGGTGTGTTGATGTCGGGTCCGCCCGGTACGGGTAAGACCTTGCTCGCCAAGGCAATTGCCGGTGAAGCCAAAGTGCCTTTCTTTTCTATCTCAGGCTCCGACTTTGTCGAAATGTTTGTCGGTGTTGGTGCTTCTCGTGTGCGTGATATGTTTGAACAAGCCAAGAAACAGGCACCCTGCATTATTTTTATTGATGAGATTGATGCCGTAGGCCGGACACGTGGCGGGGGTGTTGGTGGCGGTAATGATGAGCGTGAGCAAACGCTCAATCAACTGTTGGTTGAAATGGATGGTTTTGAAGCGAATGATGGCGTTATTGTTATCGCTGCTTCAAATCGTCCTGACGTGCTTGATAAAGCCTTGTTGCGCCCAGGGCGGTTTGATCGTCAGATCTATGTTGGTTTGCCCGACATTCGTGGTCGAGAGCAAATACTCAAAGTCCATTCGCGTAAAGTGCCTCTGGACGACAAAATTGACCTGGGTATTATCGCTCGGGGTACACCCGGGTTTTCTGGTGCAGATTTGGCTAATTTGATTAATGAGGCCGCTCTCTTTGCGGCGCGTGCCAACCGTCGCTTGTTGACAATGGAAGAATTTGAGCACGCCCGCGATAAGATTCTCATGGGTGCTGAGCGTCGCTCGATGGTGATGTCGGAAGAAGAGAAAGCGAACACCGCTTATCACGAGGCGGGTCACGCCATTGTCGGACGGCTAGTGCCGGAGCACGACCCCGTGCATAAAGTTAGCATTATTCCTCGAGGCCGGGCGCTAGGCGTCACACAGTTTTTGCCTCAGGAAGACCAGTACAGTTATAGCAAGCGTAAGCTTGAAGGGCAGTTGTGTAGTCTTTATGGTGGTCGCATAGCTGAGGAGCTGATTCACGGCCCTGATGGCGTTACGACAGGTGCCTCAAATGATATAGAGCGCGCGAGCCAGTTGGCGCGTAGCATGGTGACACGCTGGGGATTGACTGAGAAGTTGGGCCCCATTCTCTATGGTGATGAAGAATCGGCGATACCGGGGCAGGCGGGTAAAAACTTTTCTGGCTCAGTCTCTCAGCAAATAGACGAAGAGGTGCGAAATATTGTCGATTCGACATATGGCCGTGCGGAGACCTTGCTGAAAGAGAATATAGATATTCTTCATGCCATGAAAGCAGCATTGATGGAGTACGAAACCCTCGACTCAGAACAGGTTGATGATTTAATGGCGCGTCGAAAGGTTCGTCCACCCCGCGACTGGCATGATTTTGATCACCCCCCAGGCGATGCTGAGACGAGTGGAGAGGCTGGCGCCACAGGAAAGTCTGATGCAGGTATCGGCGGCCCTGTAGAAGATAGTTAATAGTATTTTGCTGACGACGGGCCACCGGATAGAACATGTCCGGTGGCTTTTTTAATGGTCTGGGTTGTGTAACTTTATGGCGCGTTTGATAAAAGACATGCTGCGGCGAGGTCGGCCCTTGGTCATGGGGATTCTCAATCTGACCCCGGATTCTTTTTCGGATGGCGGTGTTTTTTATCGTGAGGGTAGGGTTAATATTGATACGGTCTTGTATCGTGTTCAGGGCTTAATTGATGGGGGTGCCGACTTGCTGGATATTGGTGGTGAGTCAACCCGCCCGGGGGCAAGTAAAGTAACTCTCAATGAGGAGGTGGACAGGGTACTACCGGCTTTAGAGGCCCTTCGCAACCGTTTTGATATTCCGTTGTCTGTCGACACCAGTAGCCCCGCGTTGATGATTGAGGCGGCAAAAAGCGGTGCTGTAATGATCAACGATGTGCGTGCATTGGGTCGTGCTGGGGCACTAGAGGCGGCGGCGGCGATGTCACTGCCGATTTGTTTGATGCATAGTCGCGGTGAGCCGCAGGTAATGCAGGATAACCCGCAGTATCGCGATGTGGTTGCAGAGGTTCTGGCCTTTTTACAGTCGCGAATTGATGAGTGCGAAAAAAGGGGTATCAGTCGTACGCGTTTAATACTTGACCCTGGTTTTGGCTTTGGCAAAACCCTTGAGCAGAATTTATCTTTATTTAGAGCGTTGCCAGCTTTCGTGGCGGAAGGTTTTCCCGTCATGGTAGGTGTTTCACGTAAATCAATGATCGGTAAGTTGTTGGAAAAGCCAGTTGAGCAGCGTGTGTATGGTAGTGCTGCCTTGGCTGTTCTGGCCGCTCAGGCGGGCGCTGCGATTATTCGGGTACACGACGTCGTGGCTACGGTGGATAGTTTGAAAATGTTGGAAGCTGTACGGCCAATGTGACGAACGGGTGTTTATAATCTCAGTCACAGGCTGCAAATGGAGACGTCAATTTTATGAAAAAGCAATTTTTTGGCACCGATGGTATTCGCGGTTGTGTCGGTGAACACCCAATTACGGTCGATTTCGTCCTCAAGCTGGGCTGGGCTGCAGGTAAGGTATTTGCCAAGGCGGGGAAGGGGCGCAATTTAATTCTTGTGGGTAAGGATACCCGTGTCTCGGGTTATATGTTTGAGTCGGCGCTGGAGGCGGGTATTATTGCTGCCGGCGTTGATGTTGGATTATTGGGGCCGATGCCAACACCGGCCATTGCTTACTTAAGTCGTACCTTTCGCGCTCAGGCGGGTATTGTTATCAGTGCGTCTCATAACGCGTATCAGGATAACGGTATAAAGTTTTTTGGCAGTGATGGCTATAAGTTGCCGGATGAGCTTGAACTGGAAATTGAAAGTTACCTACAGCAGGGTATTGTGACTTCAGGTTCAAATGAACTGGGTCGCGCCTCTCGTATTAGAGATGCTGCAGGTCGTTACATTGAATTTTGTAAAGGCACCTTACCCACGGGCTTTAGTTTTTCTGGGCTGAAGGTGGTTATCGACTGCGCGCACGGTGCAACTTATCACGTGGCACCCGATGTGTTTCGAGAGCTTGGTGCCGAAGTTGTTGAAATTGGCACTGAGCCCGACGGTTTAAATATCAACTTTCAGTGTGGTTCGACGAACCCTGAGCTACTATGCCAGAAGGTATTAGAGGCGGGTGCTGACATCGGTATTGCTCTCGATGGTGATGGCGACAGGGTGTTATTTGTCGATGCCGAGGGTGGCGTCGTCGATGGGGATGAGTTGCTTTATATTATTGCCAGCTTTCGTCGCGCAAAGGGTCTTCCGTGTGCAGGTGTAGCTGGCACATTAATGAGTAATTTTGGTCTTGAAAAAGCCCTGGCTGATCTGAATATTCCCTTTGCTCGAGCTAAGGTCGGTGACCGTTATGTCATCGAAACAATGAAAAAGAAACAATGGGAGCTGGGTGGCGAAAATTCGGGGCATATTGTTTGCGGCGATATTACCTCGACGGGTGATGGTGTTGTTGCAGCTTTGCAGGTGGTCCGAGCCATGGTCGAGGGCGGAAAGTCTTTGGCTGAATTATGCAGTGGCTACCATAAGCTGCCGCAGACAATGATTAATGTAGCGGTTAAGGGCAAAGTTGACCTCGAGGCCAATACCACTGTGCAGAAAGTTATTGCAAGTGCTGAGAAGAGGTTGGCAGGCAACGGGCGCGTATTATTGCGCCCCTCGGGGACCGAGCCAGTGATAAGAGTAATGGTTGAGGGCGATGATGCTAGCCTGGTTGGCGAGCTGGTTCAGCAAATTGCTGGCTCAGTGAAGGAGCAAGTTGGTTAAATCTTTGCGCTACAATGGTTCAAGAAATCTTGTATATATACCGTAACTTGGTTACCATGGCCGCCGTTTTCAGAGGGACGCAATCGATGAGCGAGGTGTGCGGAGAGTGATGCGTAGGCCTTTGGTTATTGGTAACTGGAAGATGAATGGTTCGCGCCATAGCTCAGTTGAGCTGGCAAAGGGTGTTGCTAGTCGTTTTGATGCCATAGCCCAAGAAGTTGAAGCTGTTGTCTGCCCCCCAGATGTCTTTCTCGCCGATGTTGCGTTGGCTCTTGGTGGTAGTGCTGTTGGGCTTGGAGCACAGAACGTTAGCCAGTTTGAGTCGGGTGCTTACACGGGTGATGTCTCAGCCAGTATGCTTGCTGAACTGGGTTGTTCCTATGCTATTGTGGGTCATTCTGAGCGTCGCGCTTGTTATGGTGAGACGTCAAGCCAAGTGGCTGCGAAATTTGCTACAGCACAGCGCAAAGGGCTTGCTCCAATTTTATGTGTCGGTGAGACGCTTGCTGATAGAGAAGCAAATAAAACCCTTGCGGTGATAAGAGAGCAGATAAGTGCGGTGGTTGAGACGGTGGGTTTAGGTGCGCTGTCTTCAGCGATTGTTGCCTACGAACCCGTTTGGGCGATTGGGACGGGAGAGGTGGCTAGTCCCGATCAAGCCCAGGAAGTCTTAGCTTTTATTCGGACTCTCTTGGGCGAAAAAGCTGACGAGACCCGTTTGATTTATGGTGGCAGTGTTAGTGCGGAAAATGCGGCTCAATTATTTGAGCAGGAAGATATTGATGGGGCTTTGGTAGGCGGCGCTTCGCTGCACGCTGAGCAGTTTATGGCAATTTGTCAAATGGCAGAGATGTAATGGAAAAAGTGATACTTGTTATCCACTTGTTGATAGCTTTTGCCATTATAGGCATGATTTTATTGCAGCAAGGTAAGGGGGCTGATGCTGGGGCCTCTTTTGGTGCGGGTGCATCGCAAACTTTATTTGGTAGTGGTGGTACCTGGAACTTTTTTAGTAAAACAACAGCTATCCTTGCAACTTTATTCTTTGCAACCAGTTTTGGCTTGGCTGTAATTGCAAAAAATTCGGCCGGTATTGGTGAAGAAGTGTTGCCGGCCATTGAGCTATTAGAGGCGCAGGTGCCGGTTATCGAGGACGACGCCATACCCGTTCTTGAAGATCAGTCTGCCGAGACTGTAAGTGAGTTGCCTGTTCTTCAGGAGTCGCTAAAAGAGAAAGAATCACCGGCTGATGTAGTCGCGGAGTAGTAGATATCCTCATCTGCTGTTTCGATATTGTTTGACGTTTTAATAGAGTTTTTGCCCAAGTGGTGGAATTGGTAGACACGCTATCTTGAGGGGGTAGTGGCGTAAGCCGTGCCGGTTCAAGTCCGGCCTTGGGCACCATTTATGCCCTTGATGCAACTAATGTGTCGAGGGGTTTTGTGTTTGATGTTTTATCGTTGTCTCTGGCCTGAAAAAGCCTTGACGCTTATATAATAGGCTTATATAATTCGCGGCCCTTGAAACGAACGATTTTACCAGGATCGCAAGTTGGGGCATCGAAGGGGCTAGCAGAGTTAGTGCTGATGTAAAAGTTTTTGTTGCGGGGTGGAGCAGCCTGGTAGCTCGTCGGGCTCATAACCCGAAGGTCGTAGGTTCGAATCCTGCCCCCGCTACCAAATTCTACGCCTTAATGGTGTAGCGCGAAGCCCCTGTTTACAGGGGCTTTTTGTTATTGGAGTTGTCGTATGACAACGTAGGTTGCTCGGTTCACTAGTAAAGGTGAGGTAGATGGCTCTCGGACAGGACGCTTTGCAAGCGCTAATTGAGCCCGTTGTACAGGCGTTAGACTGCGAGCTTTGGGGTGTTGAGTACTTTCAAGCAGGTCAGCGCAGCGTGTTGCGCATCTATATAGATAAGACTGACGGCATTGATATTGAAGACTGTCAGCGTGTTAGTCGTCAGCTCGGTAGCGTTCTTGATGTCGAAGATCCTATAGGTGGCGAATATACACTCGAGGTATCTTCTCCTGGCCTTGACCGCCCTTTGTATCGGTTGACCCAGTATGAACAATTGGCCGGTGAGCATATTGATTTGAAGTTGCGCTTTCCCTTTGAAGGGCAGCGTAAATTTAAAGGCTTGTTAAAAGGTGTGGAAGCTGAGGATGTGGTTCTTGTGGTTGATGAGCAAGAATACTTGTTTCCGTTTGAAAGTATCGAGAAAGCGAAGGTTGTGCCGCAATTCTAAAACCGGGGCAGGAGAGGCTTGCAGATGAACAAAGAAATATTTCTAGTCGCTGAAGCGGTATCAAATGAAAAGGGCGTGTCGAAAGAAGTTATCTTTGAAGCGATGGAAGAAGCTTTGGCGATGGCAACCAAAAAGCGTTACGAGGAGGAGTCCCATATTAGAGTGGTAATTGATCGCGAAAGTGGCGATTACGAGACTTTTCGCTGGTGGGATGTGGTCGATGATGACACCTTAGCAGAACTCGGTACTCAGTTTACTTTGGAAGAAGCTCACGAAAAAGATCCCAGTCTTGTCGCTGGTGATACCTTTGAAGAACAGGTCGAGAATGTTAGGTTTGGGCGCATAGCGGCTCAGGCTGCAAAGCAAGTGATTGTGCAGAAAGTACGTGATGCTGAACGCGAGTTAGTCGCTGCACGCTACCAGGGGCGGGTTGGAGAGCTGGTGAGCGGTACGGTAAAGAAAGTCACTCGCGAACATATTATTGTCGATCTGGGCAACAATGCGGAGGGCTTGTTGTCCCGTGAAGAGTTGGTAGGTCGTGAGGTGTTTCGCATTAATGACAGGGTGCGTGCCATTCTGTTTGCGATTCGTTCTGAGGGCCGGGGTCCCCAGTTGTTGCTCAGTCGTTCGTGTACTGAAATGCTGGTTAAACTCTTTCAGATTGAAGTGCCAGAGATCGCTGAACAGGTCATCGAGATTCGTGCGGCTTCTCGGGACACAAATGGTGCTCGAGCCAAAATAGCAGTGAAAACCAACGATGGGCGCATGGATCCAATTGGGGCTTGTGTCGGTATGCGTGGAGCCCGGGTGCAAGCCGTTTCCAATGAGCTGGGTGGGGAGAGAGTCGATATTGTCCTGTGGGATGATAACCCGGCTCAATTAGTCATCAACGCCATGGCTCCGGCTGAGGTGGCCTCCATTATCGTCTACGAAGAAACAAACACCATGGACGTAGCTGTCGCTGAAGATAACCTGGCACAGGCCATCGGTCGCGGTGGTCAAAATGTGCGACTTGCCTCTGACCTGACGGGTTGGGATATCAATGTCATGACCACGGAAGAGCTTGAAACTAAGCAGCATGATGAGGCGGGTGGCATCATTGAAAGTCTTATGGCGAAGCTGGATGTCGAAGAAGATGTGGCTGTCATCCTGGTTGAAGAGGGCTTCACCTCTGTTGAAGAGGTGGCCTATGTGCCTTTAGAAGAACTGCTGGCAATTGATGGTTTTGATGAAGAAATTGCCGAAGAATTGAGAGCCCGAGCCAAAGATGCATTACTGACAAGCGCTCTGGTTCATGAAGAAGAGTTGTCGACGGCTGCGCCAGCAGAAGACCTGCTGACAATGGAAGGTATGGATCAAACGCTTGCTTGTACTTTAGCGGCAAACGGTATTGTTACCATGGAAGATCTAGCCGAACAGGCTGTCGATGAGTTGCTCGATTTAGGCGTTGATGCCGAACGAGCTGCAGCGTTGATTATGGCGGCCCGGGCGCCGTGGTTTGAGGAAGATGCGGGTTGATTAAACGGCTAACAACGGGTCAAGACAAAATACTGAGGAAGAGCAATGGCTGAAGTTACTGTAAGTGAACTCGCCGGTGTAGTAGGCGCATCAGTTGAACGTTTGTTGGCACAGATGAAAGAGGCGGGGCTGCCGCAAACATCGTCTGATGCCACGGTTTCGGATGAAGAAAAGCAGACCTTGCTGGTATATTTGAAAAGTCTTCATGGCGAACAGGGCAGTGCCCCGAAAAAGATTACTTTGCGCCGAAAGACCCTCGGTACTCTTAAAGCGGGTGCTGGGCGTAAATCTGTGAATGTCGAAGTGCGTAAAAAGCGCACTTACATTAAGAAAGAAACGGAAGAGGTTGTAGCAGAACCTGAAGTTGTGGTTGAAGAGCCTGTTGCGCCAGAGCTCGAGATAGAAGCAGAAATGGCTGAGGCTCCGGCTGTTGAAGTTGTTTCAGAGCTTGAGGTTGAGCCAGAGACTGAAATTGAACCAGAGACTGAAGCCGAACCTGAGGTTGAAGAAGAGTCCGACGTAGAAGCTGAACCCACAGCAGTGGAGGAACCTGAGGTGGCCGCTGAGAAGGAGCCGCCAGCGGATGCCGTTACTCAGCCTGAAGACAAGCCTCCCGCTCGACCTCTGCACACACCTTCGCGTTTGGTGGATGATGTTGAAGCTAAACGTATTGCCTCGATATTGGCCCGTAAAGAACGCGAAAAAATAGCCAAAGAAGAACTTGAGCAACGCAAGCTGGAGCGAGCCAGGGAGGAAGAAGCAGCAAAGGCTCGCCAAGTTGCAGAGCGTGAGGCAAAAGCCAAAAGCAAAACAGATAGCAAGCCTGATGGCAAAACAGAAAGTCCTCTGGCTCGCCTCGGCCGCGTACGTGAAAAACCTGCAGCTGAAGAAGAGCAAAAGACACGGCGTAAAAAGACGATTAAAGGATCGCGTAAGCAGCGTCCCGAAGACCTGATTAGAGAAGCAGATCTCGAGCGAGCAGAGAACCGTAAAAAAGGTCCTCTACGCTCGGGCGGACCCGTCGTTAAAGTTAAAAATGTCCACGTTTTCCAGAAGCCAACCGATAAGGTTGTCCATGAAGTGGAGATTGGCGATTCGATTGTCATTTCTGAACTGGCTTCAAAAATGGCGCTCAAGGCTAATGTCGTCATCAAAGCGCTGATGAAAATGGGCACCATGGCCACTATCAATGACAGTATTGACCATGATACGGCGAGTCTGATTGTAGAAGAACTGGGTCATAAACCGGTCGCTATGTCCGATGGCATAGAAGACGAGCTGCGTGACATGATGCGGGCTGTAGAGGCCTCGGGCGAAGAGGCACGTGCGCCAGTTGTGACGGTGATGGGCCATGTTGATCACGGTAAGACATCCTTACTTGATTACATTCGCGAGTCGCGTGTTGCCTCTGGTGAAGCGGGGGGCATTACGCAGCATATTGGTGCTTACCACGTTGATACGCCTCACGGTATGATCACATTCCTTGATACGCCTGGTCATGCGGCGTTTACTGCGATGCGCGCGCGCGGCGCTAAATCTACCGATGTGGTGATTTTAATCGTCGCTGCTGATGACGGCGTCATGCCGCAAACAGAAGAGGCGATACTGCATGCGAAAGCGGCTGGTGTGCCGATTATCGTTGCAATTAACAAAATTGATAAAGAAGGTGCCGACCCCGAACGAGTTACTAGCGAGCTGGCGGCCAAAGATGTCATTCCCGAAGAGTGGGGAGGTGATACACAGTTTGTTAAAATCTCTGCCCATACCGGTGAAGGTATTGAGACCCTGCTCGAAGCCGTTTTGTTACAGGCAGAACTTCTTGAATTGAGTGCGCCGACCGATGGCGTTGCTCAAGGTGTGATTGTTGAGGCGCGTGTCGAAAAAGGCCGTGGAGTGGTTGCAACAGCACTCGTTCAGGCGGGTACCTTGCGCAAGGGTGATTACTTGTTAGCTGGTGGTAGTGTCGGAAAAATTCGCGGCATGAGTGATGAAGCTGGTAAGGCTATTCTTGAAGCCGGCCCCTCGATCCCCGTTGAAATTCTCGGCCTTGATACCCCCCCTGATGCAGGTGACGACTTCGCTGTCGTGAGTGACGAACGCAAGGCAAAAGAAGTCGCTCAGGCGCGGCAGCAGAAAGAACGGGATGACCGTGTTGCACGTCAAAAAACCAATAAGCTGGAAAACATGTTCGCTGGTTTTGAAGGCACGGAAAAGAAAATTCTCTCCGTACTGGTCAAGGCTGATGTCCGAGGGTCTCTTGAGGCCATCCTGGCGACACTGGCCGATATTGGTAACGAAGAAGTGGCGGTCAATGTGGTCAGTTCTGGTGTTGGTGGCTTGACCGAATCGGATATCAACCTGGCGGCTACCTCGAATGCTGTGGTCGTTGGTTTTAATGTTCGAGCCGAAGTGTCTGGACGGCGTTTGGCCGAAAAAGAAGGGATTGATATTCGCTATTACAGCGTAATCTATAATCTGCTCGATGATATTAAAGACGCACTGTCAGGCATGCTTGCCCCCGAAATTCGTGAAGAGATTGTCGGTATTGCCGAAGTGAAAGAGGTCTTTAGTTCGCCGAAGTTTGGCCAAATTGCCGGCTCTATTGTCACCGAAGGTACGGTTTACCGTAACAAACCGATTCGCGTGTTACGTGAGAACGTAGTTATCTACGAAGGCGAGCTCGAATCTCTGCGCCGTTTTAAAGACGATGTTAATGAAGTCCGCAGTGGGACTGAATGTGGCATCGGCGTTAAGGATTACACCGATGTAAAACCGGGCGATCAAATTGAAGTTTTCGATGTCAAGGAGATTGAACGCAGTCTTTAATTGATGCGTCTGTTAATCGATAGTTTTGTTAAGAAGAGAGGCCGCTAAGTAGTGCCGAGAGAATTTACCCGCGCTGAGCGCGTTGCCGATGCCCTGCAGCGTGAGTTAGCCCTATTAATTCGCGAAGAGATGGGTGACCCTCGTGTCAATTTTGTCAATATTACTGCTGTTGATGTCAGCCGTGACTTGTCAGCCGCGAAAGTGCATGTCAACTATGTTGACGCGCGGGAGACAGCAGAGCGAGCAGCGGGCGTGAAAGTACTGAATGGTGCTTCCGGCTTTTTACGCACGAAGCTTGCCAAACGCATGCAGCTGCGCATTGTGCCCAGTTTGACATTTATTTACGACGACAGCGGGCGCCGTGGCCAGGAATTGTCAGCTTTGATCGATACGGCACTGGCAGCAGACAAGCACAATGAAAATCTGTCGGGGGATAAATAGTGGCCCGACGTCGCCAGAGGCCTCGTGGTAGACCCGTCGATGGCATCTTGATACTCAATAAACCCCAGGGTATTACTTCTAATGATGCCTTGCAGCAGGTTAAGTACCTGTTTTATGCCGCCAAAGCGGGACATACCGGTAGCCTCGACCCATTGGCTACCGGTGTCTTACCCATTTGTTTGGGCGAGGCAACTAAATTTACCCAGTTCCTGCTCGAGGCTGATAAAACATACCAAAGTACGTTCTGCCTGGGTGTGGCGACTGAAACCGGTGATTCTGACGGTGAAACGGTCAGTACAACCGATGCTTCCGCCTTAACACAAACACAGTTAGAACAGGCCATAGAGGCCTTTCGTGGCGAGATACAACAGATTCCTTCAATGTACTCGGCCCTTAAGCACAACGGTCAACCACTGTATAAGTTGGCGCGACAGGGTATTACTGTTGAGCGAGAAGCGCGTGATGCGACTATCTATCGTTATGAGATATTGGCTTTCCGCCCTGGTAAACAAGCCGAACTCGATGTTGAAATCAGTTGCAGTAAAGGTACGTATATTCGCACCCTTGCCGAAGATCTCGGTAAGGCGGTGGGTTGCGGCGCCCATGTGACGCGACTGCATCGCACAGTGGCAGGCCCCTTTCTTGAAGAGGAGTCCATCAGTTTGGCGCAATTAGAGGCTTTGCGCGAAGGTAAGCGCGGTGAAGACCTCGATTTTCTTCTCAAGCCGCTGGATGCGGCAGTCAGTGATGCCCTTAAGGTGGAGTTGAGCGAAAGTATGGCATGGTATTTCCGTCAGGGCCAGGCAGTGATGAGTCCCGAGGTCTATCGCCAGTCAGAAGAAGGCGATATAGTGCGGATCTTTCATACCGACGGTGTTTTTATGGGCGTCGGGGAAGTATTGGACGACGGGCGTGTGAAGCCGCGTCGTTTAGTGGCAAGCGCGCAATAGATCTCTTCAGTCGTTTAACGACAGCAGTAGTTGCTATTAATGCGTTTGTAATTGGTAGCTGGAATCATCCAGCGTAATTAGGCTATCTATAAATATGCGTGGGTAGGCCTGAATAATGAGCATATTGGAGAAAGTAAAATGGCATTAAGTGCAGAAGAGAAAGCAGCAATTGTTAAAGATAATGCGCAGTCGGAAGGGGACACTGGTTCTCCCGAAGTACAAGTGGCATTGCTGACCGCGAATATTAACAAACTACAGAGCCACTTTACCGGTAACAAAAAGGATCATCACTCACGTCGTGGTTTGATCCGCATGGTTAACCAACGTCGTAAATTGTTGGATTACCTGAAAAGTAAAAATGCTGAGCGTTACAGCCAGCTCATCGCGAAGCTTGGATTACGCCGATAAAACTCATTCCACTAACGGCCCCAATGGGGCCGTTAGTATTTATAAATAGGTGAAAATAGTGAATCCCGTAAGTAAATCATTTCAATATGGCAAGCACACCATAACATTGGAAACTGGTCGTATCGCCCGCCAGGCCTCTGGTGCTGTGTTATGCAGCATGGACGACACCATGGTGTTGTGTACCGTTGTCGCCCGCAAAGAAGCCAAACCTGGTCAGGATTTTTTTCCGCTGACCGTTAATTACCAAGAAAAAGCCTATGCAGCAGGTAAGATCCCAGGTGGATTTTTCAAACGCGAAGGTCGGCCCAATGAGAAAGAAACCCTCACCTGCCGTTTAATTGACAGGCCTATTCGCCCTTTATTTCCAGCGGGTTTTAAAAACGAAGTTCAGGTTGTACTGACCGTCATGTCGGCTAACAAAGATGTTGATCCTGACATTGCCTCTTTGATCGGTGCCTCTGCGGCACTGGCTATTTCCGGTGTGCCCTTCAATGGACCAATCGGTGCAGCCCGTGTTGGTTACAGTGATGACGCGGGTTACATTCTTAACCCAACGTACTCTGATCTCACCACTTCAGATCTCGATATGGTCGTTGCCGGCACTAAAGACGCCGTCTTGATGGTTGAATCCGAAGCGAAAGAGTTATCAGAAGATTTGATGCTGGGTGGCGTACTGTATGCCCACCAGGAAATGCAGGCGGTTATTCAAGCCATTGAAGAGCTGGTGCGCGAAGCTGGTAAGCCTGCCTGGGATTGGCAGGCAGCCCCTGAAAACGTTGATCTAAGTACCGCGCTTAATGCTGCGGTTGGTGCTGAGGTTGAAGCTGCCTACCAAATTACTGACAAGCAAGAGCGCAGCGCGCGTCTTGACGAAATCCGTGACAGCGCTATCGCTCAGTTAGTGAGTGAAGAGAATGGGGTCGCTGAAGAAGATGTACGGGAAACGTTTAAAAAGTGTGAAAAGAATATCGTTCGTGGCCGCATTATCCGTGGCGAAGCGCGTATCGATGGTCGTAATAGCACTACCGTCCGTCCCATTGCTGTTGATGTTGGCATTCTGCCGAAAGTGCACGGCTCTTCTTTGTTTACTCGTGGTGAAACGCAGGCCATCGTTACGGCGACCTTAGGTTCTCTACGTGACGCACAGACGATTGATGCCCTCGAAGGCATGAAGCGTGATGCCTTTATGTTGCACTACAACTTCCCTCCCTACTCGGTGGGTGAAGCGGGCCGTATGGGTGGCACCAGCCGCCGAGAGACAGGTCACGGCCGTCTGGCGCGACGAGGCATAGCTGCCGTTTTACCCAATGAAGAAGATTTCCCCTACACCATTCGTGTGGTTTCAGAGATTACTGAATCCAACGGTTCAAGCTCCATGGCTTCGGTTTGTGGTTCTAGCCTTGCGCTGATGGATGCAGGTGTCCCCATCAAGGCCCCAGTTGCCGGTATTGCGATGGGTTTAGTAAAAGAAGACGAAGGCTTTGCCGTATTGACCGATATTCTCGGTGATGAAGACCATCTCGGCGACATGGATTTTAAAGTAGCGGGTAGTGCTGCCGGTATAACCGCTCTGCAAATGGATATCAAGATCGAAGGTATCACCGAAGAAATTATGCAGGAGGCACTGACTCAAGCATTGGCAGCGCGTTTGCATATTCTCGGTGAAATGAACAAAACGCTTGAAGTTAGCCGTGACGATGTGGCCGAATCAGCGCCACGCTATCACACCCTGAAGATTGATCCCGACAAAATCCGCGATGTTATCGGTAAGGGCGGCGCAACTATTCGTATGCTCACCGAGGAAACGGGTGCGACGATCGATATTGAAGACGATGGCAGCATTCGGATCTACAGTGATGATCGTGAGGGATTGAAGGATGCTATTTTCCGCATCGAAGAAATCACCGCTGAAGCGGAGGTGGGTCGTATCTATGATGGTACCGTTGCCCGCGTCGTCGACTTCGGAGCCTTTGTAACTATTATGCCCGGTACTGATGGTTTGGTGCATATCTCGCAAATTGCTCAGGAGCGGGTTGAAAAGGTCACGGACTATTTGTCAGAAGGTCAGCAAGTCAAGGTTAAGGTCCTCGATGTAGATGCCCGAGGCCGCATTAAACTGTCGATGAAAGAAGTGTCGGAAGCTGAGGGTGGTTTGCCATCAAAAGCTGAGGACACAGCACCAGTAGCAGAGTAGTCTGCTGAAGCAATACAGCTAAAAACGGGGCCTTGTGCCTCGTTTTTTTTACCAAACAAATCGTCGGGGTGAGCATTAACACAAACTGCTGGTCATAACTCAAGGGATGAAAACGGCTATGAAAATTCAGGGGCTCTATAGCGGAAAGTCGCAACAGCTTCGGCCATCGGGTGAATACACGGGTATTTATAAAGCGTCACGGAATCACGTGTCGGTTGATGAGCTTGGCATTCAGGGTGATGTGCAGGTTGACAAGCGCTATCACGGTGGCCCCGATAAGGCCCTGCATCAATACTCTCTACCCAGCTATCGGCGTATCGTTGAAGTCTATAGCAAACTAAAACATGTTGCGGTGCCGGGTGCTATTGGTGAAAATATTACGATTGCAGAGATGGCAGAGGCCAGCGTGTGCATCGGTGATATATACCGTTTTGGCAGCGTAGTTGCCCAGGTTTCAGAGCCTAGGCGGCCCTGCTGGAAAATCAATGCCAAATTCAAGCAGACCGACTTAACTGAATTTATTGAGAAAGAAGGCATTACCGGTTGGTATTACCGAGTTCTTGAGGCCGGTGAAATCAGTCTGGGTGACAAGGCCACGTTGTTGGAGCGACCCAATCCCGAGGTTAATATTTCTTACTTTAATCAAGTGTTAAATAGGCCGCAGCCTCGCCGTGACGCACTGAATTTTTTAATTGAAAGCGTTGGTTTGGCTACTTCTTTAAGAGCTTATCTTGAAAAAAAAAGTGCGGGACTTGACTCGAAAAACGGCTAATGACTGGGGTGTCAGTACAGGCCCGATATGAAGACCACAATTGAGATGATGTATGACGGATAAGCAACACTTTTTCGTAGGGGATAAGGTTCCTCAGCCAATGACAATTAATGACTACCTCCGCCCTGGTGTCTTTATTGACTCGGATCACCCCTCGGTTAAAGCCTTTGCTCACAGTGCTTTGAAGGGAGCAGGCATAGCGCCGGTAGAACGTGCAGTGGCCCTGTACTACGCGGTACGTGATGGCCTGCGTTACGACCCCTACTCCATGGACATGGAAGGGGCCAATTTCACCGCCAGCCATATTGCCACCCAAACATCCGCTTTTTGTATCCCTAAAGCCATTTTGCTCACGGCTTGCGCTCGAGCTTCAGGCATTCCGTCCCGTATTGGCTATGCCGATGTGAGGAATCACCTCTGCTCGCCAAAGCTGAAAGCAGCGATGGCCGGTAATGATCTATTTATGTATCACGGCTATGTCGAGATGTATTTAGAAGGCAAGTGGGTGAAATCCACTCCCGCGTTTAACCGTGAGCTATGCGAGAAAGTGGGTATTGAAGCACTGGGTTTTAATGGTCGTGATGATTCGATGATGCATCCATTTGACAAGGCGGGGCGTCAGCATATGGAATATGTTCAGGATCACGGGCACTTTTTTGATCACCCTCACGAGCGTATTCAGTCAACCTTCAAAGAGGCTTACGGTGACCTGGAACGTGTTCTGAGTGATGTGAAGGGGGATTTCACCGCCGAAGTGAGTGTGAACTAGTAACTTCATTGACCAGTGAAAAGCATATGGTTTGCGTGATATTTGAACTAAGAAAAACCTGATAATCACAACCTTGCAGGATGCTGATTATCAGGTGAGAATTGTTCGCCTTGAATACCCAAGGCGCCTCTAAACGAGTCATGAGAGTGCTTCTGACGATTAAAGCCTATAGCCTCCTTGCAGAAGAAAGAGCTTTGCAATACCTCGTCATTTACGTCATCCAGAGACTCCTAATAATTAGATAAGATATAAATCATCAACACCCGTGCCGTTAGTAAGAACAAGAGAATCCGCTTGAACACCGGTTAATTTAACTAAGGTATCAAGAGCGTTATCCGTGCCAGCATCTGATCCCTGTGTGTACACATAAGTATCACTCACAACATCAATGGCAAAAGAGGTACCAGCATTACCGAGATCGTTAGCTTGTAAATACTGAATGACTGCTGCGAGTTTACTGTCAGTATCAATGGTTAATGCGGCGGCAAAAGTATCGGCATCATCAAAGGTCACAACGCCATTGGTGACACTGTGTGAAGCAATAGTGCTAGCTGCAATTGTCAAGGTACTGTTAGCGCCATCGATTGCGCCATTGGCTGCGATACTGGCTGTACCTTGAACGTCGAGTATGTCGCTAAAGATTGAACCATCGGCATCATGAAAATTCGTTACAATATCAAACCCGGAAATTGTACCGCCGTCATCTGCACCGCCAATAGTGAGTACAGTATCTCCAGCGGCAACAATAACGGTGTCAATATCACCAGGTGCAGCACCTACACTTATTTGGTCGGCACCGAGACCGCCAGTAATGCTATCCGCCCCTGTGTTGCCTTCAATGGTATCGTCACCGGCGCCACCGATTAGCGTGTCTGCAGTGCTGCCGCCGGTCAGCGTGTCAATAGCATCGCCCCCCGTAGCATTAACAGCAACGGTTGATAAGGCTCCGTTAACAACTAACGCTCCGGGTATTACAGAGTTGATAATGGCAATACCCGTCGTGAATGCCGCATTTGTATTGGTTCCCAATGTGACAGTCGCAGTGTTAGCAGCATCAATTATGAGGGCCTCCATATTACTTACGGTGGCGAAGTCAGCATCAGTAAATGTAAGGCTTCCACCAACATGACCAGACCATGCATGGATCGTATCCAAGTTATTACCGCCATCGACAGATGTGTCGTCAGAAAAAGTAATACCCGCTCCGGCATCAAATATAAAGAGGTCGTTACCACTTCCTCCGCTCAATGAGTCGCTTCCAGCACCGCCTGTCAGAGAGTCATCTCCCGCGCCCCCGGTTATCGTATCTACACCACTGTTACCGTTGTAGATCAGTGCACCGGTTGTGCTATTGGCCGATATATCCAAGGTCACATCTTGAGCTGCTAAAGCGTTGACAGTCAGTGTCGAGCCAGTGGTAATTAAAGTGTTTCCAGAAAGCGTGTAAACCGATGCATTGGTGTTTGTAATATTAATTGTTTCTACATTAAAAATATTATCTAAGTCTGTTGCGGCATTATCATCTGTGAGATTTAAAATATCTGCGCCTGCGCCGCCATCAAAGGTTGTTGTTGAGACCAGGGAGGCCCCCGCATTAAATGTATCAATGCCACCAAACCCAAAAATCATTTCAGTTGGTGCTGTTGACGAATAAGCATCAGCTGAGCTGGTGCCCAGTGAGACAAGGTTGGATAGGGTTTTATTGCCTCGGTCGTCAACGACTACGATAGTACCGGTGAGCGAAGTAGGGTTCTGTTCGGCAATGGTAATGTTGGAGGCATTGGTGCCATCTAGTGCGACAGTGGCTCCAATTAACCCGCCGAGGGTAGCAGGTGTTTGATAAATACCGGCAGTAGATGTTTCGTTGGTGGTGAGTGATATTGTTGTGTCTGAGCTTCTTACCGGTGCTACAGTAATCATTGGTGCTGTGGCGTCTGTATCGTTAACGTCGTTGATATTTAGAGTTACTGCCTTTTCACTGTTATTACCGGCTGCGTCCGTTGCGACAATGGTAAAGTTATAACTTGATTTAGACTCGAAGTTTGGGTTTGAATTTAGTGTTACTGCCCCTGTTGACGGGTCAATAGTAAACTTATAGCCGTCATTTAAATCTTTAATACTATAGCTGATACTGTTTTCATCCGTGGCCTTTGCAGTATAAATAACTTGCCCAGAGCCACTATTTTCGTCGATAGCATTTGCGTTAGTGCTTGATGTGAAAGTAGGTGCGACGGTATCAGCATCAATGACAATAATGTCGCCCGAGAGACTAAGTCTTGCTGATGCAGTGGCAATTGATGCTTCTGTTTCATTTATACCAAATAGGGCTGCGATGGAGGCGAGGTAAGCAGGGTCACTTTCTAAATTGCCTGGATTGCTGATATTTGTTGAATCACCATAATTTTCTACAAAGGCGAGGGCGGCATTTGTTTTATTCAACAGAGTGTCCTGCCGGTTCTGAGCAATCGTTTTTTCTTCTATCGTAAGGCTATCCCATTTAGCATCATTAAGATTATTGTTAAGAGCGCTGAAAACAAATTCATAAACCATCTGAGCTCGATCTGTACCATTGGTGATGGCGTTAGTCCAAAATTCTATGCCGTGTGTATCCCCTTCAAAACCAAGAACGTTCGAATAGATAGTTTCAACAAACTGCTCATTATCTAAGTGGTTATACAGCGTTGAAAACTTTGGATGAGCGGCAAAACCGGAGGCTATTTCGTTGAATATATCTTCGCTATTTGATTTGCTGGCTCTGTTATCCCAATAGGTAAGCCCGGCTTTATCCGGTGCCCTATTGTAAAAAGCGACATATAAGCCAGCGATTAGTTGTTGGTTTGTGACGGGCATAAGTTGTGTCCTTATTGATAAGTACTGCTGTAAGAAACGAGTGCAAATAATGCCCTCTAGAGGGCCTTCGACTCCTTGGTTTTGAAACGCCAGTGACTGATGAGTGCCAGCGCTGAACGTTATACATCCCCAAAGGGCTCTGGCCTGATAAATATAATAAGCTTCTATACCTTTTCTTATAGTGAACTGTTCTCAAATTTTCGGATTAGAATTATTAAAATAGCGTTGAACTTTCAGTTGAATTTGTATTGTGGTTTAAGTGTTCTGAATAATTTAATTGAGCTTAAGCATTCTGTTTGTTGTTGCGTATAGTCTTAAAGAAGGGGGCGTCACATTGATACTATTGTCAATTCGGGCTCATGGTTCCAGTCTTCCCCGAATAAATTATTGGCTTAAGTGCGTTACCTTTGGTGTGGCTTGTGGTTGACTTTTTGGAGGTGTGTGTTGCAAATTGGCGTAGTTAAAGAGATTAAAGCACGTGAGAATCGCGTGGCTTTAACGCCACAGGGTGCGGCAGCTTTGCTGGCACGACAGCATGAGGTGCGGGTTGAGCGGGGCGCAGGTCTTGGTGCCGGTTTTAACGATCAGGACTATCGTCAGGCGGGGGCATTCATTGTTTCAACAGCCGAGGCCTGGGACTGTGACTTAATCGTCAAGGTGAAAGAGCCCCAGTCATCTGAGTATGTTTATCTCAAGCAGCAAATAGTGTTCACTTACTTTCATCTTGCCGGTGTGGATCCTGCGTTAACTCGGGCATTGCTCGCGACCTCTACTACTGCCATTGCCTATGAAACGGTTGAAGATGCTCATGGTGGACTCCCCCTGCTTGCCCCCATGAGTGCCGTGGCCGGCAGTATGGCGGTGACTATCGGCAACTATTATCTTGCCCGATATAACGGTGGCAAGGGCGTACTTCTTTCTAAACTGTTTGATGCGCGTTTTGGTAAGGTGGTGATAGTGGGTGATGGCGTAGTGGGTTTACATGCGGCACGGGTGGCAGATGGTCTTGGTGCCCGTGTTTACTTGTGTGGGCTCGACCCCAGGCGGAAGGCCGAGCTAGCGGATTTTGTTTCCAAAGATCTCAATTATGTGGTGTCGAACGCTGACAATATTGCCGCAGAACTAGGTGATGCAGATCTTTTAATTGGTGCCGTACTACAGCGTGGTGCCCGCGCTCCTCGTCTTGTCAGTGAGGCTATGGTCAAGAAAATGCAGCCGGGTTCAGTGATCGTCGATGTTAGTATTGATCAAGGTGGTTGTATCGAGACTATGCAGCCCACTACGCACGATGATCCGGTTTATGTAAAACACGGTGTTATCCACTACGGAGTGAGCAACATGCCGGGTGCCTATCCGCGACTATCAACGTTGGCGTTGACGCAGGCGACTTTACCCTATGTGCTGAAATTGGCTGACAAAGGGCTTGCCGCTTTAGATGATGACCCCGGTTTTGCTCTGGGTATGAATATCTATCAAGGAGAAATCACCTGTGAGGCTGTGGCGCAAGCCCTTGGCCTAACAGGAGCTGATGCTAGCTGACGAGTTCGTCAGCGGGTGTGCCGTTGGCAGGTTTTGAGTCCGCAGTCAGATCCTCACGGATGGTTTCTACGCCGCGCTGAACGAGTTCTTCTGTGGCATCGATATTCGCGCGAACTTCATCCACGCGAGCGCTGATAGTGGACAGTAAATCTCGGGCTTCAGTAAAACCTTTGCTGACCCCCTGCGCGGCCTCGTTCAAAAAATTGACTTGTTCTTCGTTGCCCGTCGTGTCGCTAATATTCGCCAGACCACGTTGAATGGTGCTTAGGGTTTGGCCGGCAACTTGGACGGGAGAACCACTGTTGGTATCGAGAGTATTGAGTGGTGAAGGGTTTGCTGTTTCTTGAACTTTGCTCAGCGCAGACTGCAGCTGCTGGTTGAGGATTCTTTGTGCATCCCCGGGGCTGGTGGTGCTCAGTGTGACCTGGCTGTCACGAGCGGATGAGTGGTCTGCTGTAACCGTCTGGTCCGCACTAATGGTGCCGGCTACGCTAGTGGCCCCTTGTTGGACGCCTCTATTTACGGCGCCGCCAATATTCTGCACGTCCAAAGTTTGTACTCCCGGCCAGTCATTGGCCTGTATCTGTCGATGCGGATAAAACACCGCACGTTGTCGTTAAGTGGAACAGCTTGAATAGTACAATTTAATAGTATAACTGTAGTCCAGTTGTAGACGCGGGGCAATTTTCTAGGCGCTGCAAACCGTGCTTCTGTGCGTTGGATCTCAGCAAAAAAACGCTTTACCGCTGGTCTTAGTAACAAAACCAGGGGTGATCGAAGCAATGGATAACCGTTAGCTCAGTAAACCTGAAAAGAAGGCTCGCAAATTGTCTTCGCCGCCCATTTCCCAGGCTTTTAAGGCAGCGGTGCCAATAATTGCAATGTCGGCTTTGCCGCGCAGGAAGTCGATATCGGCCTTTTGGCTGACGCCAAAACCCACGGCAATGGGCAGATTAGTGTGCTTTTTACAGTCGCCGATAAACGCTTTTAAGTCATCGCCCATTTCAGTTTGCCCACCGGTAACACCTTTGCGTGCCACGGCATAAATAAAACCCTCTGCGGCTGCACCGAGAATTTTAAGACGATCATCAGTGTTGGTGGGCGTCATTAGTACGATCGGGGAGAGCTCTTTTGATTGAGAGAGTTGGTGTAATTCGCCGGCTTCTTCAACAGGTAAGTCAGGCAGGATATAACCACAACCCCCTGCGGCGCTCAGTTGGTTGATAAAAGAATTATGGCCCATTTTAAAGGCGGTGTTGTAGTAGCCCATCATCAAAACTTTAAAGGGGAAGTGATCACTCACTTTGCGCATAAATTCAAAGCAATCGCTCGGGCGTACGCCATTGCTCACGGCTTCCTGATTGGCTTTAACAAATAGCGGGCCATCGGCGGAAGGCTCTGAAAAAGGAAACTGCAATTCCACCATGTCGACACCAAATTCGGCCATGATTTCGAGTTCGCGCCAATTGTCGTCGAAAGAGGGATAACCACAGACGACATGGGTCATCAGCAGTAAATCTTTTTGCTGCAGGCGTTCGCGTAGATATTGTTCAAGCACCATATTCTACCGCCTTGTTTCTTATAAATTCCTTCCAGTGATCATCTTCTATGGTATCGGCGACAGTGAAAATATCTTTGTCACCGCGACCCGATTGATTGATAAGAATGACCTCGTCCTTACCCATTTTTGGTGCTTCAGCAACGGCCAAAGCGAAAGCGTGGGTACTCTCCAGGGCCGGAATCAGCCCTTCGGTGCGCATCACCAATTTTAGCGTATCGCGCACCATTTCATCGGTCGCTGCTTCAAAGCGCACGCGGTCTTTTTCCCACAAATCACTGAGAATGGGGTTAATGCCGATATAGTCCAGGCCAGCGGCGATGGAATGAGTTTCGAGCATATTACCGTCACTGTTTTGCAGGAAGTAGGTTTTAAAGCCCTGGGCTACGCCGACTGATGCGTCACTGTAGGCCAGCCGCGCGGCGTGTAAGCCTGATCCAGGGCCCTGGCCACCGGCTTCAACGCCAACTAACTCGACTTTGTCATCCATAAAGCCTTGAAAAATACCGATGGCATTGGAACCGCCGCCGACACAGGCGAACACGCGATCGGGTAATTTACCCGCTTCCTGAATAATCTGTTGGCGCGCTTCTTTGCCGATAATGGCCTGGAAGAAGCTGACCATCTCAGGAAAGGGGTGGGGACCACAGGCGGTGCCCAGTACATAGTGGGTGTCGGCCATATTGGTGACCCAGTCACGCAGACACTCGTTGATGGCGTCCTTTAGCGTGCGTTGCCCGTCCTGCACGGCCATGACTTCGGCGCCGAGGTTTTCCATCCAGAAAACGTTGGGCCGCTGTCGAGCCACGTCAACGGCACCCATATAAATCTTGCAGTCAAAGCCAAAACGCGCGGCCATTGTCGCGGTGGCAAAACCGTGTTGGCCCGCGCCAGTTTCGGCGATCACGCGTTTTTTCCCCAAACGTTTGCAGATTAAGCCCTGGCCCATAACATTGTTGATTTTGTGTGAGCCCGTGTGGTTGAGGTCTTCGCGCTTGACGTAAATGCGCGCACCACCCAGTTTGTTTGACAGGTTCTCTAGATAGGAGACCGGCGTGGGGCGGCCTGAATAGGTGCGCATTAATTCGACAAACTCTGCCCAGAATGTAGGGTCTTCTTTGCAGCTACGGAAGCAGAGGCGTAGCTCCTCAACTGTGGTGGCAAGGATTTCCGGTAAAAAAGTACCGCCGTAATCGCCATAATAACCTTCACGGCCATCGGCAAAATCAAATAGAGACATATAGCTACCAGACTGGATAGTAGACAGGGGGGGGTATAGTAGCCATGTCGCTGAATATCAACAAGTAAAGCAAGCAATATTCATTTTCGAAAGGTGTGTGAGTTGTGTATTTAATCAAACGCAATAAGGCGTGTTGCCAATTGGAATAGCTATTGCACTGTAATTTTGGCTGATTAAGGGCGCTATTCTGAATGAGGCTGGCTTACAATGCGTTTTTTCGTGTAATCAGTGCTGCTGACTATCGGATGCTTGACTGCCAGACGCAAAAGTGAAAGAAGCCAGCAGCTCGCTAATACAACTGACATCGCTATCAAAGGGCCTCACCCATAAGGCGTAACAGGGATGACAGGGTTGCCTTTGTAGTGAGACTCGCTTACGGACATTATAGGGAACCCCGCAGTGGAGCATTCTATCGGTATTATTCTGGCATTAATTTTGGTGCTGGGCATTAGCGCGCAATGGCTGGCCTGGTGGCTGAAACTACCTTCCATTTTATTTTTATTGGGTTTGGGCATCCTTTTGGGCCCTATCTTCAACGTGATCAATCCCGATCAGTTGTTTGGGGATTTACTTTTCCCGTTTGTCTCGCTAGGTGTTGCGATAGTCCTTTTTGAGGGCGCATTAACACTGCGTTTTTCAGATATTCGTGAACATGGTCGGGTCGTTAGCGGACTGGTGAGCTGGGGGGCGATTTTAAATTGGGGGCTAATTAGCCTGGGCTGTTGGTGGGTGATCGACATATCGCCAGTGTTCGCTTGCTTGTTTGGGGCTTTGGTTGTGGTTACTGGGCCTACTGTCGTCACACCGTTATTGAGAATTGTCAGGCCGCGGCCAGCGGTGTCAAATATCCTGACCTGGGAAGGCATTCTTATTGACCCTATAGGCGCGCTTCTTGTGGTGTTGGTTTACGAATTTATTCTCTCTAATGCGCAGGGGCATTCACTTTTATTGTTTGGTCGGGACATTCTTACCGGACTGTCTTTTGGAGCGATCGGTGCGTTGTTAATGGCGGCTGCGTTAAAACGTTTCTGGGTGCCTGACTATTTACAAAACGTAGTGACCCTGGGTGCTGTCGTGGCAGTGTTTGCGATGAGTAACCACTTTGCTGAGGAATCGGGCCTGCTGGCAGTAACTGTGATGGGTATCTGGCTGGCTAATACCCGTGGCATAGACATTCATGAAATTCTTAGCTTTAAGGAAAGCCTGTCTATTTTAATTATAGCGGTTTTGTTTATCGTGCTTGCGGCACGGCTCGATATTGCTCAGATTATAGCCCTGGGCTGGAGTGGCGTGGCTGTGGTCGGCGTGGTATTGCTGGCAAGACCCATTGTCGTTTGGTGCGTTTGTGCTTTTTCAGGGCTTAATTGGCGTGAAAAACTGGTGATTAGCTGGATTGCACCTCGCGGCATTGTGGCTGCTGCGGTTTCTTCCTTGTTTGCGATTCGTCTTGGCGAACTCGGTTTTGGCAATGCCGATATTATTTCAGCGCTGACATTTTTGGTGATTATTACCACGGTATTGTTGCAAAGTATTTCTGCTCGACCCATCGCTCGTGCCTTAGGTGTGGCGGAAGAGTCAGCTAAAGGAATACTTATCATTGGCTCCAATGCTTTTTCTCGTGCCGTCGGTAACGCGCTGAAGGAGCTCGACTATCGGGTCAAAATTGTCGACTCCAATTGGTCTGCGATTCAGACCGCCAGAATGGAAGGGCTGGATACGTACTACGGCAATCCAGTATCTGCTCATGCTGATCGTTACCTTGGCCTGGTAGGCATTGGCTCCGTATTTGCCATGTCTCACCGTCCCGCCTTGAATACGCTCGCCTGTTTAAAATTTGCGGGAGAGCTCAGTAAACAGCAAGTGTTTACTTTGCGTAATGCCGAAGAGAATGATGATTCTGGTTTGAGTCGATTAACACATACCTATCGTACTAGCCGTCTTTTTGGTGCCGACATTACCTGGCAAAAATTAAACAGCCTGATTGGCCAGGGAGGAGAAATCAAAGTGACTCCTTTGACGCAGTCTTTTGGTTTAGATGACTATGAAGCGCTCTACGGCAATGAACCGGTCTTGTTACTGGGTATTGATCCAAAAAAACAGTTGCACGCTTTTACAGCCGACAGTGACTATGAGATCTCAGCGGGCTGGACGTTGGTCGCGCTGATACCAAAAGCGACACTGGAAAAAATAGCTACAGCGAACGGAAAGAACAAAGAGGATGATACCGCGGTGGTCGAAGCCGCCTCTTAACGACTGCATATGCTAATACGTAAGAAACGTCTTCGGGGTTTTTAGCGTTTGCTGGCTACCTGGGGGTTATGGCGGTCCACGTCAAATGCTAGTGTAAACAGCATTTCTTATATTTCTTACCGCTGCCACAGGGGCAGGGGTCATTTCTGCCCGCTTTAGGGGTGGCTCTGATAACGGGCTGATTGTCCTGAGTACGGCGCTCAAAAAAGTGCTGAAACAGTTTGCGCACAGCCGGTTCAATGGCCTGCTGACGCCGCTCAACCTCGTCGTCATTGAGTTCTGACAGTTGGCCTAAACCGCGCTCGGTTGAAAATTGTCGAATTGGCTCGAGGGCCATCTCCAGTACCAGAGTATCGGCCGGTGAAATTGGCCCCCAAAGGTTGATACCACGTAAAAAACCAGCGCACCAGTCGTCGACGAGGGTGTAAACCCGTTCGTTAACCACGCCCTGCATATACAGGGCTTCGTAGCTATCATCATTCATGTCGGCCATGACAATGTTATAGAAGCTCATGACATATTGGGTGAACGCATCGGCCTCTTCAAGGCTGTCCCAGGCGGGGCTGTGTTCTTCGCCGCCCCACAATGCGGGCAGCCATATAGACGGCATGATGGTTTGCGGCGCGCAGGCGATGGCGGCGAAAAAACCATCCAGCTCGGAGACATCGAAAATTGACGTTTCGCTGGCATGGTGGTCGAGGTAGTAATCGAGCCACTCAATAATATCGTCCCCATCTGGGCGTGGCAGAGGAGATGTGTCAAGCTCGCCAAGGTTCAGGTCATTTGGGTCGAACGTAGCGGGGTCGTAATCCTGCGCGGGCATGACTTTGGGTGTGGAGCGTTCGAGGCGCAAACCCAGGGCCATTTCAACATCCTCGATATCGCCGGCACAGGTGATGTCGACACATTGGCGGGTAAATAAATCACGCACATCGTCAATCAGTTCTTTGCCGTCAATGTCGAGCAGGTAGGAGACCAGCAAACCGTTGGTGATTGGTGTGGTGTTGTCAGCCTGTTGAAGATAGTGTCGGTAGTGCTCGATTATTTTGCTGCGCAGGGCGGGGTGTTGCTTGGCGATTTCACTGAGCCCGGCCATCGCTGTTGCTCGGGCGAATTCATCGCGATCCTGTTGCTTGATGTAGTGCCCTAAGGGCTCAATAGCAGCACTGCCAATCATGCCCATAACCGTCGGCAGCTCGTGCAGCGCCCAGTCATCTTCAACCAGTTCTTCAAAGAGCTCGATAAGAGGTTTGATCGCACGTTCACTGCGCAGTTGCCCCAAGGTGCGCCAGGCGTGGAGTGGCACCCAGACCTCAAAGCTATCGCCCGCTGCCCCGTGCAGAGATTTGTCGCCCACCAATTCAATCAGTGCCGCTTCGTCACTGGCCTCAAAACCATATTGTAAATAGTCGGGCCAGTCGCGGCTGCCTTGCTGTGCCTCACCCAGCGTGAAGAGAATGTTTGTTTTTGCTGTGCTCATAATGTCCTTTGTGGGTTGATTACCGGCTATCAGTCATGCCCTAGTGTAAACCGAAGGAGTGCATTAATGGGCGTGGCGATAAAGCTTGGCGAGAATCGCGTTCAAGAAGAATAGACCTTATCATGCGCGAGATGACACAGGGTTTTTAACGGTGCCGTCGAGATAACGCCACTGTTGACCTTCACGCTCGAAGCGACTGCGTTCGTGCAGGCGTTCGGCGCGCCCGTTCACTTTATAAATGGCGACAAATTCCACTTCACCACTGACATCACCGGTCTGTCCGGCAACGGTATCAATAATTTTCAAACGCTGCCAATTTTGCTGATGACTGCTCAGGTCAATGTCCGTGGGACGAGTTGAGCTGTGCCATGTACGCAGCAGATACTCTTTATTGCCCAAGGCATAGGCACTGTAGCGGCTGCGCATCAGGGTCACGGCGCTTGCGGCTGGCTGGTCATTGTTGAGCAGCGGCTGACAACACCGGTTAAATGCTTGGCCGGTACCGCAGGGGCAGAGCAGAATTTTCTTTCGTTGGGTCATTCTATAACCGGGGTCTCTGGGTCATTGATGTTATATTGGCGAAACCTAAAAAAGGATGGGGGCATACAGGTTGCGGCTATCTGTCGCTTGCTTTCATCGTGCGAGCTCGCTATGTTGCGGGATTTGCTCTAATTTTTGGTTTTGATGTTTAGTCTCGAGGAGTTCGGCGATTTTACCCCTTGTCCGTCTTATTGTCCTGCTCGTTACCTTCGTGCAAGTGTCCTGTACCCTGGGGCCGGATTATCAGCGCCCGCTGACATTAGCAAAGAGTGATTCAGACACGGTTAGTGCCCATTATCGCGGCCCGGCTAGCGAGAATCAGAGCGAGCAGAGCCTGGGTAAGGTGCCATCGGAGCAGCTCGACTGGTGGCGTGCCTACAGTGATCCTTTACTTGATCAATGGGTCGACGATTTACTGGCAGACAACCTCGATTTGCGCAGTGCCGCTGAGCGTATCATTCAGGCTCACGAGCGGGTGGTTATTGCTGGGGGGGAGCGCTGGCCATTAGCGGCTTTCAATGTGGATGGTACTCGTGGTTTTTCCCCAGATCTTTTAAAGCCTAGCGAGCGCAGTTATCGAAGCGACGTGAATGTCGGGCTTGGTATTTCCTGGCAGGCTGATCTATTTGGCAAAATCAGACGCTCTGTCGAAGCGGCACAGTACCAGAGCTTGGCCAACGAAGCCGATTATTTAGCGTTGCAACATACTTTGGTAGCCGAATTAGTGAGGCTGCGGGCATCAGTGGCCGTTTCCCAGCGCGAGCTCGCAGTGCAGGCGGATATTGTCGACAGCCGTCAGCGTACGCTTGACACGGTGGGACGGCGCTATCGACTGGGGGTGAAAGACACTTCGGCACTCAGTGTTTATACCGCTGAGGAGAATGTTGCCTCGGCGCAGGCCCAGCTGGTGGTCTTGAATCAGCAGCTAGCAGAAAATCTGCTGGTGCTCGATACCCTACTCAATCAGCGGCCGGGCACATTACAAGAGATAGCGACAGACTTCCCCCTTTTACCGCTTTCGGCTGGCGTGACTGTCGGTGTCCCCGCCGCCCTGCTCGATCAACGACCTGATATTCGTGGCAATGAATTTCGTTTAATGGCCACCAATGCCCAGGTGGGCGTGGCGATGGCTGACTTATTTCCCGATTTGACGCTATCTGTTAACGGCGGTTTTACCAGTGACCAATGGGGTGGATTGTTCGACAATAACAACGCTCTCGGCTCGTTGACCGGGCAAATTACAACGCGTTTATTTGAAGGGGGGCGTTTGCAGGCACAGATTCGACTGCGCGAATCGGAGCTGCGTGAACAAGCCGCGCAATACGCCAAATTAGTACTCAATGCGCTGGCTGAAGTCGAAACTGCGCTGCTGCAGGAACATTATCTCGCCGAACAAGTTGCTCTCTTGCAGCGCAGTACAAGTGCAGCGCGCAAAGCGGAGGCTCTGGCGGAGCGCCGTTACCAGCAGGGTATAAGTTCATTGTTAGAGTTGCTGGAAGCTCAGCGGCGGCGACAAAATAGCGAGCGTTCACTGCTCGCGGCACAGCGGGCGAGCTGGCGCGCACGCATTGATCTCCATCTGGCTCTGGGTGGTGACTGGGTGAACAAATCGTAAATAGTGTTGTGAAAGGTCTTCTTGATCTACAGACGCCGAATCTCAAGAAGCAAGCGAAAGGAAAGCTGAGTGAATCGAATTATAAAATGTCTGAAATCAGAAAACCGACAGCTTTTAGTGGTGGTGTTTATTATCGTTGCTGCGGTGATGTTGTCGCAGGCTTTCAGTAATAGTCGACAGGTTCTGCACATCAGCGAAGAAGAGTCGCGCTTGCCCGTTAGCGTGGTTGCGGTGCAAACGGGCGCACATGCCGTCGCTATTACCACGACTGGCCGAGTCGCACCGCGCAACACCGTTGGATTGACGCCTCAGGTGTCCGGGCGCGTGGTGTGGGTTGACGATAGCCTTTACTCGGGCGGGTATTTTAAAGCCGATGCCGTGTTGTTTCGCATTGAACAGAGTGATTACCTCAATGAACGGGCGAAAGAGCAGGCGGCGGTGGCAAAAGCGGAAACTAGCCTGGCGCTGGAACAGGCCGAGGCCGATGCGGCCCTCGCCGAATGGCAAGGCCTGAATGGCGAGCTACTCGCGTCACCTTTGGTGAGCCGTGAGCCTCAAATTGCCCAGGTGCGGGCCGAATTGGCGGCGGCTCGGGCACGACTGGCACAGGCTGAGCTCAATCTGGCGAGAACAGAGTTTCGCCTGCCCTTCGATGGCCGGGTGATCAGTAGCTCTCTAGAGTTAGGTGGCTATGTGCAGTCTGGGCAACGTTACGGCGAACTTTACAGTCAGGAGGCTTTGGAAATTGTTCTCTCGCTACCCAAAAATGATTTGCCGTGGATCAGTCAACCCGGACAGGTTGATATTGCGATTACCTTTGACGCGCTCAAGACCAATCGTCAGCATAGTCTTAAGGGCAAAATTTTGCGTATTGGTGCTAGTCTCGATGAAGCTACACGCTTTCAACAGGTGGTGATAAAGCCCATTGACGATGGTCAATTATTGCCAGGCATGTTGACCCAGTTGGTGTTGAAAAGTGCTCCCGTGCCTGGGACATGGGCTTTACCACTGGCCGCCCTGCAGGCGGAGGGGGCTATCTGGTTAGTGGATGAAGACAGCCGTCTGCGTCGCATTGAGCCAGAGATTGTTGCCACTATGGCCGAGAGAGTGATTGTGCTTGCGCCGATGGACCAGGCCCGCGTGGTTGACAGTAATCTGGGCGGAGCCATTGAGGGAGCTAAAGTGATGGTGGTTGAGGATACGGCCAATAACGGTGCGCTAGGTGGCTTTACAGACAGTGCTATCAGCGCCGAGACAGCGGCCGATAGCCATGACTGACCCGAAAGCCGATAAAGGGCCCGATTCGGCTGCTGAGCCGCCAACACAATCGCCGCTCTCAGGGCATGTGGATGTGCCTTCCGATTCAACGTTGGTGGGTTGGTTTGCCTCCAATCCGGTGGCGGCCAACATTGTGATGCTATTTTTGATCATTGCAGGGTTTTTAGCTGCTCGGGGCATGATTACCGAAACCTTTCCCTCCATCGATCCGAAAACCATCACCATTGTGACGCCGTATCCTGGCGCGACGCCCTACGATATCGAAGACAGCATTACCCGTCGTGTTGAGGAGGGCATGATCGGTATTGAAGGGGTGAAACGGGTGAGCTCTAGCGCCACCGAGGGCGTCGGCAGAGTAACGGTGGAAATGGAACATTTCGCCAACCCCGCCCAGGTGCTCGACGATGTTGAGACCGAGGTCGATAGCCTCAGCGATTTTCCGCCTCAAGAGGCGGAGCAAACCTCTATTGTTAAAACCAAGCTGACATCGAGCATGATGTCGTTAGCTGTGTTCGGATCGGTTGACGAGAAAACGCTGCACTACTGGGCAGAGCGCATTGAAAATGAGTTATTGCAATTGCCCCAGGTCAGCCTGGTGGAGGTGGCTGGTGGGCGTCGCTATGAAATTGCCATTGAGGTCAGTGAGGCGACTTTACGCGATTACGGCTTGACTCTGGACGATGTGGCAAGGCGCGTGGCTGAGTTTTCCATCGATATTCCCGGCGGTAATCTGCGCACTGATGCCGGCGATATCTTGATTCGCGTTAAGGGTAAGCGCTACACCGGTTTGGCGTTTGAAAATATTACCATCCGCAGCCGTAGTGATGGTGCCCAGCTGCGATTGGGTGATATTGCGACTATCCGTGATGGCTTTGAAGATACCCGGCTCATCAACCGCTACAACGGTAAATCGGCGCTATTTGTACAGGTATCGCGCAGTGACAGTCAGGACACACTGCAAATGGAAGAGGCCATCAAGAGCTACCTGACAAGTCTTAGCTTGCCTCAGGGGCTGTCGATTGAAATCTGGCGTAATAACACTGACATTCTCCGTGACAGGATCAGCCTGATGCTGCGCAACGCCATTCTCGGCTATCTGCTGGTGTTTATGTGTCTGTTGTTATTTCTCGATTTAAAACTGGCGTTCTGGACGAGTCTCGGTATTCCCATTTCTTTTCTCGGTGGCTTATTGCTGGTGTCTTTTACCGGGATTACCATGAATATGATTACCCTTTTTGCCTTGATTGTGGTGATTGGTATTGTGGTGGATGATGCCATCGTCACCGGCGAAAGTATTTTTCACGAGCAGCAAATGCACCCGGGCGACCCTGCAGCCGTACTGCGCGGCGTGCATTTGGTTAAAGCGCCGGTCACCATCGGCGTACTCACCACCATTGCCGCCTTTGCTCCGCTGTTAATGTCCACCGGCACGCTGGCTCAGGTGATGCGACCGGTACCTTTGGTGGTGATTGGTATTCTCGGTATTTCTTTGATCGAGGCTTTCTACATACTGCCCGCTCATTTGGCCAATACCACAAGCTGGAGTAGAGGCCTGCTGGCGAAGGTGCGCGATCGTACGCAGGCGGGATTAGAGGGCTTTGTGGAGCGGCGAATTATTCCCGCTATCAAACTAGGGCTGGTCTATCGCTATGCCACCTTCGCCCTGGCCTGTGCCTCCATCATTATTAGTGTGGGTATCTTCCAGGGTGGTTTTGTACGCTTTGTCTTCTTCCCGCAAATCGATAGTGACCATATTACCGTCAGTCTTCAAATGCCCACCGGTACCCCTTTTGAAACGACCTACCACTACGCCGAGCAAATACTTAATGCCGGTGAGGCCATTGCCGCAGAGGTTGATGCCAAATATGCCCAGGACGACAAATCGCCACCGCTGATTGAAGCGATCTCTTTTACCGTGGGCAGTCTGGCAGCTGACAGCAACGGGCCGAATTCATCCAGTGCCGCTGTTAATACAGAAAACCTGGCGCAAATCCGCATGGAGCTGGTGCCGGGTGATCAGCGGCCTATTTCATCGAGCGAATTGGGGCGGCGTTGGCGCGAGAGAGCACCTTCGATTCCAGGCGTTGAAAGCCTGGTGTTTCGCAGCAACCTGGTACACATGGGGGATGACATTGGCCTGGAGTTGATTCATCGCGATGAAAAAACCCTGGCCGCTGCGGCGGGTCAGTTAAAACGGGGATTGGCTACCATTGAGGGCGTGAGTGAAATTGAGGACAGCTTCGAGCTGGGCAAGCGCGAATATGTGTTCGAACTGACCCCAGCTGGCCTCGCCGCCGGACTGACCCCGAACGATATTGGTCGGCAATTGCGTCGTACCTTTTACGGTGCCGAAATACATCGCATACAGCGTGCTCGCAACGAACTGAAAGTCATGGTGCGTTACCCCCACGCCGAGCGGCGCAACTTGAACGACCTCTATAACGTTCGTCTACGTCTGCCCAATGGTGAAGAAATGGATTTACGCACCGCCGTGGTGATTCGTGAAGAGCGCGGTTATTCGCGTATCGAGCGGGTTGATGGGCGGCGCATCGTTACCGTTACTGCCAATGTTGAAGAAAAAACCACCACCCCGGACGATGTTATGGCGGCTTTACAGAAAGATGTATTGCCCCAATTGATGAACGTTTTTCCCGAGTTGAGTTACGACTTCTCCGGCGCAAGCCGCGACCAGCGCGATGACATGGCCTCGCTAAAAAGCAATTTGTTTATCGCTTTGATGGTGATGTTCGTAATGCTCGCCTCCCTGCTACGCAGTTATGTACAGCCGCTAATTATTCTTAGCGCCATCCCCTTTGGCTTTGTGGGTTCTCTGCTCGGGCATCTATTACTGGGTTATGATATTTCATTTATCTCCCTGTTCGGCATGGTCGCTCTGTCGGGGGTGGTGATCAATGATTCAGTGGTCTTGGTCGACTACTACAATCACCTACGTAAAAACGGACAGAGTAATATTCCAGAAGCGCTGGTCGAAGCAGTGGCAAGGCGTTTTCGCCCCATTTTGTTAACCACCATGACCACCAGCTTTGGCTTACTGCCTATGCTGATGGAGACCAGCCTGCAAGCACGTTTTTTAATTCCCATGGCAGTGAGCATCGCCTTTGGTATTCTCTACGCCAGTATTGTGATTATCTTTTTAGTACCGGCGCTTATTGTTATTGTCGATGACTTTAAGCGACTGGGGCGGGGTGTGAGGCAGAGCGTAAAGGTACGCGCTGAAGCTTTGTGATGCGCCGAATAAAAAGAATAATGATTGTTCGAAGGAAAAAACAGACTTCAACGTTGGGAGAATTTAAGCGATAAAATACGAGTCCTGAAGCTGGAAGAAATAATCTCCTTATGCTTGTTTCACTGGATTAATCCATTAATTTTTACCACCCTCGAGCATGCAAGAGGCCAAAAGGAAACATAAAATGCGTCAAAGGCTTGCATCGTATGTCTGATCGTCAAGCGCCAAAACCTCATCAGGTGCTTGTTTTGAAGAGTAAATACTTGAATGCGTCACTAAGTGAACGGGGATACGAGGCGAAAGAGATATAGTGCCTTTAGCGTTAATAATGCTTTCTTATGTTTAATCAAATATGAGCGAAAACACCTTAGTAACGGTAGCAAGGTACTCGTTTCCACATGAGGCGGAAATCGCTCGGTCTAGTTTAAAGTCGGAGGGAATTGCTGCATTTATCGCAGATGCTCACACAATTAATATGGGCCTGTATTCACCAGCTATAGGTGGGGTTAGAGTCCAGGTGCATAAGAAAAACCTAGTAGCTGCGAAGAAAATATTGAATACTGATTATTCATCCTTTGTGGAATCTGAAGTCGGTTGTGACGAGCAATTTAAGTGTTCAAAATGCGGAGCTAGATTGGAGCTCTATACAAAAGGCAAGAGGTCCGTATTCTTTGTTGTCCTGCTACTGGGCCTCCCCTTGTTATTCTACAAACGAGGGTTGCGGTGTACTCATTGTGGCTATTTCAAAAAAAAATAACAAATTACTGACACATCGTTCCGGCGCAAAAAGCATGCCTCTATTAGACTGCCTACGCAATACCGATATGGCTTATCTACCGATACGCGGTGGCCACATTCAGCTCAGGGTCTTCAGTATTAGTCTTCTGATGATATTCTAGTAATGAAGTAAACGAATCATTCTTTGCAAGACTTAACGTCGAGGACGTCTTTTTACAGTGTACAGTGTACAGTCTTGCGAAAATCCAGGGGAGGCCTGTTCTTGTGGATTTGAATATATTAAATTGTTTTACAATCGACTGGAGAGCATTCGCTAAATGATTGTTCGAGTCTGCTGAGTATGAGAGGTGTTTTTATAAAGAGTGCGCTTAATAAGAGTACGCCTAATATAGACTGTCTACTTTATTATGGCTAAGATCACTTCGCGATTACCTAAGGCAGAAAAATATATCCTAGCCCCTTTCCATACAATAACCAGAGTAAATATCACTATGAAATATAAATTGGTCAACACTTTAGCAATGACGTTTTTAGTCAGCACTAACGCATTCGCTTTTGATGCTAAATTTGCTGACGAAGCATGGAATGGTAATAAAGTTCCTATAGGGCAACAATGTCAGAAGTTTGGCGGTAATAATCCGGCAACGCCGAGGTTGATTGTTAGCGGAATTCCTCCAGAATCTAATGCGCTCATTCTGGAATACAGCGATCGCTCTCATGAGCAGATGGATAAAGGAGGGCATGGAAAAATGAAATTCATGTTTGATTCACAGAAAAGTGAAGTGGAAGTGCCACCTGTGTTGGGTCATACATTCGATATCCCGAAGGAATTTAAGTTAATTGAAGCACATCTTGGTGCCGGTTGGGATAAAGCAGGAGCTTATATGCCACCGTGCTCTGGCGGCAGGGGTAATGAGTACTACGTAACGATCAAAGCAGTTAAGGACGACAAGGTGACTGCGACTACCATTTTGGAGATGGGTAAGTACTAATTTGACCATTTGGTATTTAGCCAGTGACAGCTGACAAGCTCATTAATTCGAGGCGTTACGCTCTCGGATTATGTTGGCTGTTATGCACCAAAGGAGGTGTAGGTGTATCAAAATAAACAAGCCTTGGCGTTAGGCTCAGTAGTGTTTTTATTTTTCGCTTTTATTGTTTTAATCTTTATTTCTCTTTGGGCATGGCCTAAATACAACGTCTATAAGCAAGAGCTAAATGGCCGTGCCTCATTAAAAGAAGCTGAGTGGTCAAAGCAGATTTTAATAGAGGAAGCTAAAGCAAGAGAGCAGGCCGCATTAATGCAGGCGAAGGCCAAAATTACTTTAGCGGAAGCGGAAGGTAAGGCAAAAATAGTACGGGCAAAAGCGGAAGGCCAGGCAGATATAGAGCGGGCAAAGGCGGCAGCCGAAGCAAATCGTATTATTGGAGCATCGCTGAAAGATAATGAAGAGTACCTTCGCTACGTTTGGATTAAAGGGCTTCAAGAGGGTAAGGGCGAGCGTATATATATCCCGACTGAAGCTGGTCTGCCAATTCTAGAAGCTGGGAAAGCGGGCAGGTAATGCCTATCAAAAGGCTGTATCGGACACATATTGCTACGCTCGTTTGTGGACGTCGTGCTACGTCATTGTAAATAAACTCTCTACAATAGGTGGCGTTGGCTCGGCGCGTAGAAAATGAACAATCTTATTTGCGAAGCGAGAAGCTATTACGGTAAAACAATGAGCCGTGGAACCGGGTTTTTCGTTGCTGAGCGTAAGATTCACTTACTGTCTATACTCATAGGCGAGCTTCTTCGTGAAGGGCTAGCCATCCTGTCTAAATTATCAGGTACATACAACAAAAATAATGCCGGAGAAACAGAATGTTAAAAACAATTGGAGTCCTGATTTTAGTTCTATTTGGCCTGGCGACAAGTGGCCTTGTTTATGCCGCACCTGCTGATGCTGTCAATAATCCTGCCCGTAGTCAGGCTGATCGTGAACGGGATAAAACCAGTCAACCTAGTGCAATATTAAACTTTGTTGGGCTCAAACCTGGTATGAGGGTACTCGATTTATTCGCTGGGGGTGGCTATTACACGGAATTGCTGTCTTACGCAGTAGGCCCAGATGGGCAGGTGATTTCACACACCAATGCGGTTTACGAAAGTACTACGGGCGAAGAGGCCGCTAATCGCTTTAAAGATAATCGTTTGCCGAATGTGCGACGTGTGATGACAGAAATTAATCAACTTGGGCTTGAAGAGGCATCTCATGATGTGGTCTTCATGGCTTTGGTTTACCATGATGTTTATTTCACTGCCGATTATTGGCCGGCCGTCGATAGGGATCATTTCTTCCGACAAATTCATGACAGCTTAAAGCCAGGCGGCATATTACTTGTTATCGATCATTCTGCCATGGCCGATACAGGCATGAGCGCTGCGCAGAACCTGCATCGCATCGACGAGGTTTTTGCCAGGCAGGATATTGAAAGCGCAGGCTTTGTTTTTGATGAGGCATCAGAGGTGCTGCGAAACCCCGATGACACACGAACGCTGAGTGTCTTTGATGAAGGTATTCGTAAAAAAACGGATCGCTTTGTGTATCGTTTTACGAAGCCCTGAATTCACCAGCCGAAAATAGCGCTTATACAAATAAGCAGCATCTGTTTTGTGTTAAGAGCTGGTCGCTTTTTCTAAATTGCCAAGTACATTCTGCAAGAATAATGGTCAACCGCTGCGCTAGTCTCGGTTGGCTCTGGTCACCGATGGCACTGTCGGAAGGGTTATAAGGTTATGAGTATGGTTAACCCATTGTTTGTCACTGGCCTATGTAGCTGGACCACAAAGGCGCAAAAGTGGTGTTCGCGGATAGAGATACAACAACAGGTAAGGCAGTGATACAAGATTGTGAATTGTTTTAAAAAGCATAGTGCGACTGTAAGCCTTAAGTTTTTACTACCACACAGTTAGAGCCTTTTTTCTTCAGTTGCTCACACAAAGTCTTGGCGTCTCTTCGCTCAGAAAATCCCCCTGCTTGTAGTCTGAACAGTGTGCTTTCAGGTGAGTCGGGCGAGGTAAGTTCTATTTTCAATTTCAATTCGCCCAGTAGATCTGGCATTCGATTTTGGAGTTTTAGGAAGGTTTCTTTTGCGGTTTCTTCCAATCGATAGGCGCCAAGTTGAACGCGGTATTGCAGAGGCGCTTTTGACGTTGGCGTGGTGGTTTCACGCGCCGGTGTTTTGAGCTCATCAGTTTTAGGTGTGCTCCTGAGCTTGTCGACTAAACGTTGAGCGTTCTGCTTTTGTAGCGCGGTAAGCTCCTGCTCGAGCTGGTTTTTATTGGCCATGGCTTGTTGGTTTTTTTCACTAGCCAGGGTTAGCCACGCAAAGGATTGAACGATATCTTTTTTTACACCGTCTCCATTATAAAGCATTGCTCCGATCATCCTTTGTGCCTGCGTATTGTGTTGCTGTGCGGCAGGTAGTAACCATTTGTAGGCCTCGCTATAGTCTGGTTCCCCCAGTTTGCCGTGATAATAGAGTGTCCCCAAATTCCCCTGTGCTTGTGGATGACCTTGTTTGGCCGCTGCCATATACCAGGTTTTCGCTTGCTGATAATCAATCGTGACACCTTGCCCCATGCGATACATCTGGCCAAGATTATATTGTGCAGATGCACTATTTGCATTGGCGGCTTTGGTCCAGATTTTTTTAGCAGCTTCGTAGTCGCCGCGGTTGTAAGCGTTAATGCCAGTATTTATTTCTTCCTTGAGAGTGTTTCCCCCTGCGGCAATTATTATTGGAGAAAACAAAATCAGCAGAATGAGAAGGCATTTGGAGTAGAGGTGTAGACTCTTGCTTTGCATGTCATGGCTCAATCGCAAATAGGCCATCTTAAATCACTGTCTATTGAATGCATACTGCGATAAATAGAACGTAGGTCGGGTCAAGTCCTGGAACGTGCGCTGGGTCAAATCTTGCTTTCGTGGTCCTCTGTTTTTCTAATGGTTTTAATAACGGTTGAATAGTGCACATTAAATTTAACGGCAATTTCTTCCATGGTCTCATCACTCGAAAAATAGGCTTGTATAATTGCATCGCCTCGAAATTTTTCTGTTCTTGCCAATCAAGGTGGGTTGCGAAAATCCAGTGAGCGTATGTGTCGAGTGACAAAAGTCAATATAGAGTAAGTGTGCGTCTGTTTATGTCGTTAATTTAAAGGCGGGTAAAGAAATTGGAGGATTATTTGTACCACTTTAGATCTGCTAGGTAGTATTTTTTTGAAGACTTGTTTTTAAAGATGACCTTGAGACAGTAGCTGGGCAATGACTTTTTCTAATGCAGACTCAGGCAGATCTTTACTGTCTGATAAAGAACTGCATAAATTGGCGCCAGCCAATGGCTGCGGGGATGTGCCGAGGAATAGACTCAAAGCGGGTCCACCACCGGAAATGATGTCATTGATTGTCCAGGGGCTGAGCATACCTGCGATTTCCAGTACTGGACACTGCACCACATTGTGCAGGGCGGTGAGGAGTTTGGGGCCGATAAATTGGGGAGGGATAGGTCCGTTCACCTTTTCCAGTAAACGTTCTGCATGGGCGGTGTAAAAATCGAGGAAGTTATTGCGCCGGCCATATTGGGTGTCAAATAATAAAAATGCGTTGTGTACTTTTTTGTAGGCTTTAAATTTTATCGTTTTGTTTTTTGTGGGTTCTTGATCAATTTTTTTGGGTTGCACCCATACTTCCCTGCCCAATGCGTACTTTTCTGCGAGTTGACGAGATTCAGGTAAATGAAAGCTCTCGGGTGCAAAAATAAGAAAGTCGGCATCGAGCCAAACAACACGCTGGTAACCGGCGGCCAAAAAATGCTGCAGGCTTTTTAAGCGGGCGAGATCGGTGGCAATCATTTTCTGTGTTGATGTTTTTGCTAATACCCATTGAGGCAGCGTGTCGAAAAGAGCATCGTCGATAAATTGATAATCATAGTTTTCATTTTTTGCCCAATTTTGTACGGAGACCACGCAGGGCGCTAACCAATCATAGGGTAGTGGTTCGCGATGGGACTGAATGATCAGCGTGTGGGCGCGGGAAGCACTGGTTGAGGCTTTAAAGGTCAACAACCTTCCCCGGGTTGAGAATATTGTGGGGATCAAAGGTTTTTTTCAATAGACGCATAGTGGCTATTTCCTCAGCGTTGCGGCTGTAGTGTAAATAGCGTTTTTTCTCCAGACCAATACCATGCTCCGCTGAAATACTGCCGCTCAGGGCTTGCAGGGGGGCATAGAGTATTTCTTCAACGCGGTGATAAACCGTGATGTCTTTAGTCTCAGTGCCGACTACAATGTGTAAATTGCTATCGCCGAGGTGACCGAATACCGCGAGTTGGGTCAAGTCTAGTTGGCTCTTTAAGTCAGCCTGAATCTGCTCGAGGTAGGACTCCATTGCTCCGATGGGCAAGCCGACATCAAAAATAATGACCGGAGCGATGGCGGCGAGAGAGTCGATGTTGTCGCGTATCGCCCATAGCGACTCTTGCTCTTTTTCTGATTTTGCGAGTACAGCATCGTTAATCAAGCCTGCACTCAGGGCGTTTTCAAGCGCGGCGAGAAAGATATCGGCCTCAGTCTCGGTATCGCTGCCGGTTGATTCAATTAATGCGTAATAGGGGTGACGTTGCTCAAAGGGGGGCGTACTGAGGTGGGGACCTTGAAGGGCGAGTTGAAAGTAGTTGTCCCAAATCGCTTCAAAGGCACTGAGTTTGCCGCCGAGTGCTCTTTCAATGTGGCTGAGCAGGCGTGGCAGTTTGTCGAATTGGTTGGTAGCGACCAGCGCGGTGTTGCGTGCGGGCATTGCCGGGCGCAGGCGCAGTACCGCTTTGGTGACAATGCCCAGGGTACCTTCTGAACCGATAAATAATTGTTTTAAGTCGTATCCCGCATTGTTTTTTAATAGGTGGTTCATTGATGACAAAATGGTGCCATCGGCCAGTACTACTTCTAAGCCGAGTACCTGCTCGCGGGTCATGCCGTAGCGAATCACCTGATTGCCACCCGCGTTAGTAGCGATGTTTCCGCCGATCGTGGCTGAGCCTCGAGCACCGAGATCGAGTGCAAAAAATAGATTTTCTGCAAGCGCTGCCTCTTGCACTGCTTGCAAGCGTGCGCCGCTTTCCACGGTTATTGTTCGCCCCAGTGTGTCGATGCCTTCAATCTTTTGCAGGCGCTCGAGACTGAGACAAATCTCATCCCTGGCGCTGCTGGTGCCCCCGACCATGCCACTGAGACCACCGTGAATGACCAGTGCTTGCTGGTGTTGGTTGCAAAGGCGTAACACAGCGGCAACCTGTTCGGTACTTGTCGGACGCAATAGCAAGGGACTGTTGTAGGGGTGGCCGCGCCAATTGCCGACAGCGGCAATAGTTGGCGTCTCGACTACACCCCTGGGGCCGAGAAGAGCTTTAAGCTGTTGGCGAATAGTATCCATTGTTTGGTAAGAGCTTGTTCTTCAGTCAATCTTATCGGGGTCGATGTCACGTTTTTCGACGAAGGCTCCCATGATTTCCCGTGGTGCTTCGGTTTTTAGCAGGCGGGAAAAAATATTCAGCTCGGCATAGATTCGCTCTCCTATGGGTTCGCCGGGTCGTTTCATTAAGGCTTTGGTGTGGCGCAAAGCGGTACGTGATTTGGTGGTGAGTCGCTCGGCTGTCATCATCGCCTGTTTCAGGGCTTCGCCGGGAGCGCAAACTTTATTGACCAGGCCCATGGCCTCTGCGTTGGCGGCATCGAAAGCTTCGCCTAGCATCAACAGTTCAGCAGCTTTATGGTAACCGGCCATTTGCACCAGGGTTTGTGATGAACCGGCCTCGGGCACCAGCGCAAGATTAATAAAGGGCAGGCTAAACACAGCGGCGGGATCGGCGTAGACAAAATCGCAGTGGGCGAGGAGGGTGGTGCCGACGCCAATAGCCAGTCCGTCGACAGCGGCAACAATGGGTACGGTGGTTTCGGCTAACGTTAACAGGAAGTCGGCGGTGGCCGAATCGCTACCAGTATCGGGGTTGTCGAGAAAGTCGTTAAGGTCGTTGCCCGCTGTGAAATCTCCCCCAGCGCCGGTAATCACGAGTACGCGCAACTCGGGGTCGGTATCAGCCTGACGGATAAGCTCGCTGATGGCACCGTACATGTTGCGTGTCAGGGCATTTTTTTTATCGGGCCGGTTTAAGGTAATGGTGCCGATACCTCGCTTGAGGCTGACCAGTGTTTCGCTGTTGGTGTTCATAGGGGCTATCCGTTTACTTATTGTTAGAGGGCGTAAGTTAGAAAGTTATTGTCTAGAGCCCTTATGTAAAAGGCTGTTGTCACCGGAGATGATGCGTAGAGGCTCTCACCGCTATTGGTCGAGAATGGTTAAGCGCAAATATTTAAAGAGTTTACGGCTCGCTGCCGAGCCTTTATTTTGCTCTCGCTCTTTGGTGGCCTGGCGAATCAGTTGGCGCAAATGCTGGCGCTCAAGCTCGGGGTGTTTCTGGAGAAGGTGAGTGAGGGCTTCGCTATTGCCGTCAATCAGCTCATCGCGAAGTTTTTCAAGACGCTGAAACTGCAGGCGGAAAGTGCGGCTATTTTCGTCGAAAGAAGCTAATACTTCAGCAATTTTTTCGTGGTCTTCGCTACGCATCAGCTTGCCGACATATTGCATTTGTCGCCGTCTGCCCTCGCGATTCTTAAGGGTGGCGGCCAGCTCCAGAGCTTCCCGTAGCAGGTCGCTAATGGGCACTTTGGCAAACTGTTTGGCGGGTAGGGCGAGAAGGGCCTCTCCGGTTTTTTGCAGGGCTGTCATCTCCCGCTTGCGGGCCGATTTACTGATAAATTCTGGCTCATCGTCCAAGGTGTTGGTCTCGGCGCTAGCGGCTTCGAGCTCGCTTGGGCGTGGGCCTTTGTGAAATTTCTTTGCCATAGTAGAACTGCTTACAGGTTTTGTTGACGAGGATTTTATTAAAGGTAGAACAGTGTCGCTAGGCCGAGAAAAGAGAAAAAGCCGATCACATCGGTAACGGTAGTCAGCATAACACTGCCGGCGAGGGCGGGGTCGATGCGAATGGATTTTAACAATACGGGTAACAGGGCACCTGCCAGTGCAGCAGTGAGCAAATTGATCACCATGGCGGCACCAATAATCAGCCCTATCATCGGTGCTTCAAACCACCAAGCCGCAAATGCACCGATAATCACAGCCCAAAGCATAGCGTTGAGGGCGCCAGTGAGTACTTCCTTACTAACCAGCCAGCGTAAATTGTTGCGGTTGATTTGCCCGAGGGCCATGCCGCGAATCACCACTGTCAATGTTTGGCTACCGGCAACACCTCCCATACTGGCGACGATGGGCATTAAGATGGCCAGTGCAACGACTTGCTCAATAGTGCCCTGAAAGAGATTGATCACCGCCGAGGCGAGCACAGCGGTAAACAAGTTAATGCCCAGCCACACGGCCCGTCGAGGGGCGGAGCGGCGCACTGAAGAAAAGGTTTCCTCTTCATCGCTGAGACCCGCCATACCGAGCAGTGAGTGTTCGGCGTCGTCAATAATCACATCGACCACATCATCGATAGTGATACGACCGAGCAAGTGTCCTTCTTCATCGACCACCGGGGCCGACACCCAGTTGTGGCGTTCAAACAAATGGGTGACCTGAGAAGCACCCATCGTCGCGGGGATACCTTGAATATTCGTGTTCATAATCTCCCGCACAGTGGTGTTGGGGCCAGCGGTGAGTAATTTGCTGAGGGGCAGTGTGCCGAGAAACATATCGCGACGATTGACGACAAAAATACTATCGGTGATTTCAGGCAGCTCGTCGTGGCGGCGCAAGTAGCGCAATACGGCGTCAATGGTCAAATCGGGTCGCACGGTAATGGTGTCGGTGTTCATTAATCCACCGGCACTGTTCTCATCGAAGGTGAGGACGGTCTCAACCCGCTGGCGATCCTGCTCGCCCATAGTTTGCAGTACGATGGGTATCAAGTGCTCCGGCAGTTGTTGCAGAATATCCGCAACATCATCGGGGTCGAGCCCGGCAACCAATGCTGCCATTTGTTCGCTATTCATACGCAGCAAAAGTTCTTGCTGTAAGTCTTCGCTGAGCTCGCCTAGTACTTCGCCCTCAACATCGTCATCGACTAACTCCCAGAGCAGGCGACGCACTCGGCTGGGTGCCGATTCGATGTAGTGGGCAATATCCGCTGGCGTCATATTATTGAGGATATGACGCATCTGGTGGAGGCTAGTGGGGTCGACAATGTCCTCGGACAGTAGAGCGACGAGCAGGGAGAGCCGCTCAGTATTGTGGTTGGCCTGCATGCGGGGCTGAGCTCCTGTGGAGGGGCGGGCTAAAGGTTTGATTAACCGTCGTTAGTGTACGCAGGGGTCGACGCGATTTACAGGGAAGGTGCTCGTTTTGTGTGAGTTAGCCGCAAGGGAATGAGGCTTAAATGCGTCTACTATTGACCTTCACCAAAATAATCAGCCAGTAAGTCTTTGACCTGGCTGTGAGCTTTCATTTCATCGTCGCCATCAAATTCAAAATTTAACACCGTACCTTGACCCGCGGCCAATAACATTAATGACATGACGCTCTTCGAATCGACCAGTTTTCCATTGTGACCTGTTTTGATGGTGCAGGCAAAACGATTGCAGGTGGTGGCCAGCTTGGCGGCGGCTCGGGCGTGCAGGCCGAGTCGATTGATGATTTCAAGCTCGTCTTTAATCATGTCGTGAAAAATGCCATGGGCTTGCCCAGCCTGTCAAATGTGGTGGTGTTTGAGGGTGGCGTAAAGCCATTGCATTAACTCTCCTGCTCGCGGTGTAGGACGTGAATATTGTCAAACTGGGGTCGGAATTGGTCGGCGAGCTGGTTGCAGATGTAGACAGAGCGGTGCTGGCCGCCAGTGCAACCTATGGCAATGGTTAGGTAGCTGCGATTGGTGGCGAGGAAGCGCGGTATCCAGCGGGTGAGAAAACCATTGAGGTCGGCGAGCATGGCGGCGACATCGGTTTGGGAATCGAGAAATTCGATCACCGGTTGATCCCCTCCATTGAAAGGTCGCAGCTCGGTTTTCCAATAGGGGTTGGGCAGGCAGCGCACATCGAAGACGAAATCGGCATCGCTGGGTACGCCGCGTTTAAAACCAAAGGACTGAAAGACCACGGCCATTGCATCGCCTTTTTCTGGCGCAATCTGTTTTTTGATTAAATCCCGCAACTGGTGCAGAGTCATGTTGCTGGTATCGATATGGCGACTGGCGATGGAGGCGATGGGGTCGAGGAGTTCTCGTTCCAGAGCAATGGCCTCTTTGAGGTCAACCGTGTCCGAGCTGAGGGGGTGGCGACGACGGGTCTCGCTGAAACGGCGGATCAAACTAGGGGTGCGAGCATCGAGGAATAGCACTTCGCTATTGATGCCGGACTCGCTGAGTTTGTCGAGGATGTCAGGTAATTGTTCGAGCTTGCCAAGCAAATTCCGGGCGTCGATGCCGACGGCAATTTTCAAGGCCTCTTGCTCGCGGTGTTCGCGTATTTGTTCCAGTAAATTAACCAGCATGCTGGCCGGCAAATTGTCGATACAGGTATAGCCGACGTCCTCGAGAACGTGTAACGCCGTACTCTTACCCGAGCCTGAGCGACCGCTGATAACGATTAATCGGGTGTTGTCAGCGCTCGGCCTTGGCTCTGATGAAGGACTCATTTTAGTGGGCGCTGGTTGCTATCTGGTAGAGATTGCTACTGCTGGAGCAGTTGCGCAGTTGTTGGCGCAACTCACTGGACTGGAGTAATTCGGCGATAGCAGACAGCGTTTGCAAATGCTCATCATTTTGCTCGTCAGGTACCACCAGAGCAAAAATCAAATCGACAGGTTGGCCGTCAATAGCATCGAAATCAATTGAGTTGTCGAGTTTTAGCAGTATACCTGTGATACGTGGACAGCCGTTGAGTCGGCAGTGGGGTACGGCGATACCCTCGCCGATACCCGTGCTGCCGAGCCGTTCACGGCTTATCAGCTGATGATAGAGTTCGTTGGCATCGATAAAATCTGTGTGTTCGGAGAAAAAATCGGCAATAAACTCGAGCACCCGTTTCTTGCTGACGCCGGGCGCGTCACAGCAGGTTCTGTCCACGGAGAGAACGTCTGTAATATTCATGAAAAACAGCTCATAGGTCGTAATTTACCGAAGGTTGTGGGTGAGGTGTGATTAACGGCCTCTGAGTTTTTCTTTACGCTTGATCAGCTGGCGGTCCAGCTTGTCGGTAAGGCCATCGATGGCAGCGTAAAGATCTTCGTCTTCACAATGAGCGAAGAGTTCTCCGCCATTAGCGTGAATGGTAGCCTCGGCTTTTTGCACTAATTTCTCAACGGACAGAATGACGGAAACACTGGTGATTTTATCGTTGTGATGCTCAAGCTTGGTGAGCTTGTTAGTGACATAGTTGTGAATCGCATCGGTGATGTCGAGGTGGTGTCCGCTAATGTTGAGTTGCATACGGTGCTCCTTTTGCTGGGTTGGGATGAGTGACAGCCTGTTAACGGCTTTGCTTAAAGCGCTTGCGGTCACTGGATGAGGGAATGTTAAGGCTTTCCCTGTATTTGGCAACGGTACGACGTGCTACTTGAATGCCTTCGCCCTGCAGCAGGGTGGCCAGTTTACTGTCGCTTAACGGTTTGTTGGTGGGCTCGTCGGCTATCATGCGTTTGAGCATAGCGCGAATCGCCGTGGATGAGCACTCCCCGCCGGCCGCCGTGTTGACATGGCTGGAAAAGAAGTATTTCAGCTCGAAAATACCCCGTGGTGTATCGAGGTATTTTTGCGTGGTGACACGGGAAATAGTCGATTCGTGCAATTCGAGTTGTTCTGCCACATCGGCTAGTACCAGGGGTTTCATCGCCTCCGGACCTCTTTCGAGAAATTCTTGTTGCATCTCGACAATACAGCGGCTGACACGCAACAATGTATCGTTACGGCTTTCCAGGCTGCGCAGAAACCAGCGGGCTTCCTGTAAATTATCACGGAGAAAGGTGTTGTCTTTGCTGTTGTTGGCACGTTGCACCATCGCGGCGTACTCTTTGTTAATGCATAAGCGCGGTGCGATGTCACCATTTAGCGTGACTAACCATTGGCCGTGAATTTTTTGCACGCTGGCATCGGGCACTACGTAATCGGCATCGCCGCTGTCAATGCTCTCTCCGGGGCGCGGTGATAGGCTTTGGATGAGTGTGATGGCAGTCTCTAGGGCTTTTTCGTCGAGCCCGGTCTTGCGGCACAGTAGCGGGAGGTTGCGCTCGGCCACCAGGTCGAGATATTGGGCGCAGAGGAGTTTGGCATCCTCGAGTGAAGGCGTTTGTGGACTTAATTGATTAAGCTGGATTAGCAGGCAGTCGCTGAGGTCGATAGCGGCAACACCGGGGGGGTCGAATTGCTGGATGCGGTGCAGCACAGCGAGCACTTCGTCAAGCGCCAGGTCTGAGTCATCGGCGCTCCCATTGAGTGCTAACGAGGCGCTGGTATCACCTGTTTCTTTAAGAGATAAGGCGAGGGGTTGCCAGATATCTTCCACTGGGGCTTCGAGAAAGCCATTGTTGTCAATATTGTCGATCAGTGTGGTGGCAATCAGGTGGTCGAGATCTGACATCGGGGTGAGATTTAGCTGCCAGAGCAGATGATCCTGCAATGATTCGGTAACGCTGTGGTAGCTCTCAAAATCACGATTGTCGCTGTTCGACGATGTGGTGCTAGCGCTAGCGCTGGCGGTGGGTGCCGCCGGGTAAATGTCATCCCACTGGGCATCGACGGGGAGTTCGTTGGGAATTTCTTTACTCCACTCGCCGGGGGTATCGCCGTTATCGGCTACCTCGTTGGCGAGTTGCTCATTGGAGACTTCTTCAGGCTCGGACTCAATGTCTTCGGCCAGCTCCAGAAGAGGGTTGGAGTACAGAGTTTGTTGAATTTCAAGTTGCAAGTCGAGTGATGAAAGCTGGAGTAACTTGATAGCCTGCTGAAGTTGTGGGGTCATCGATAGCTGTTGACCCATTCGTAGTTGCAAGCTTTGCTTCATATAATCGTTTTGCCCTTGGTGGTGAGTGTTGGTTAGAGTGTAGACTGAGTTTGAATGCGGATCAATTGTCTAGCAAGTAATGTGCCGCTGGTTTGACGAATGTCGCTTGTCGCCCGGATTGCTGCGTATAACAGTTGGGCGTATGAAAGAGAAATAGGGTTCTCCATAACGACCTAAAGGGTAAAGTTTTCACCGAGATAGACCCGTAAGACATCCGGGTTGGAAAGAATTTCTTCGGCATTGCCCTGAGCCAGCACATGGCCATCATTGACAATGTAAGCATGTTCGCAGATATCGAGGGTTTCCCTGACGTTGTGGTCTGTGATAAGAACGCCTATGCCTCGATCTTTCAGATGGCAAATAATATTTTTAATATCGTTTACCGAAATAGGATCGACGCCAGCAAAGGGCTCGTCGAGAAGTACAAACGCAGGTTCCATCGCCAGTGCTCGAGCGATTTCGACACGCCGCCGCTCACCGCCCGACAAGCTCATACCCTGGCTGGTGCGAATATGGGTAATATGGAATTCCTGTAGCAGCTCCTCCAGTTTTTTCTGGCGCTGTTTAGCGCTGAGCTGAGGGCGAGTTTCTAGAATGGCCATAATGTTTTTTTCCACCGTCAGCCGGCGAAAAACTGAGGCTTCCTGCGGCAGGTAGCCAATGCCCTGGCGCGCTCGTTGATGCATGGGCAGGTGGGTGATATCTTCATCTTCAATCAAAATTCGCCCGGCATCCTGCTTAACCAGGCCTACTATCATGTAAAAACAGGTGGTTTTTCCTGCGCCATTGGGGCCGAGTAGACCGACAATCTGACCACTGGTCACCTGCATTGAAACATCGCTAACGACGGTACGTTTTTTGTAACTCTTGGCCAGATTTAAAGCCTGTAGCTGGGCCATTAATCGCCGTCCTTTTGCTCGTTTGTCACAGATTCCCCAACGGTTTTCTTGTTTGCAGGTTGTTCCGCTGTTGTTTGTCCGCCTGTCGATGGCTTACTGGGCGGGATAACCATATGCACTCGCTGCTGACTATTATCACTGCCTCGAGCTTCGACAAGTTTTGCTTTGAGGTCGTAATTAATATGATCACCTTCGAGGGTGGAGCCCTGTAACGCCAGGCTGGCATTTTTAATGAGTGTGATGGTTTCGGTGTCGATATAATATTCTATGGTACTGGCCCGAGCATTGACCAGACCATCTTCTGGGTTTGGCTGCTGCTGATAGTGTGCGGGTTTGCCGATGCAGATAATTTTATTGGCCTCGCCATTGGTGGAATAGATGGTGACTTGATCCGCTTCAATAAGAAGGCTGCCCTGCTTAATAACAACCGCGCCCTGATACTCAGTAACCCCAGTTTTTTCATTGAGTTGCGCGCGGTCGGATTCGATAGCAATAGTGGCCTGTCGATCTGAGGGCAGAGCGTGGGCGGTGGTGACGAGAAATACACTGAACAGGTAAAACAGTGGTGGAAAAAGCTTATTGGTTGGCATTGTGTAGACCTTTGGCCCGAGAGAGTATTTGATACGTTTGTGCCGCAAAATCACCTTTGAAACCAGTGCCTTCAATCTGGTGCCCTGGCGTCTTGAGGGAGACAGGCTTGTCGGTATCGGCTAGCTGATCATCTGGATAATAACTGAGAAAGGGCGTGGCAATTTCAGTTTTTTTGTCTGATGCTGAGAGATTTACCTGTTGCCAGGCGTAGACCTCTCCCTGCATGTCTATGCGCTGGCCATTATTGAGGATAACGCTCTGTTTCGCACTCAGGTGCCAGGGCTGTTCGCCTTCGATACTGGCGTGAGCGAGCATCTGAGGTGTTGCCATCACAAAACGGTTTTGTGCCTGAAAGTACTCCCCCTCTGTTGCGGTGAGTAAGAAGACAGACTGGCCCTGGTCATTGAATTTATGGGTTACGGTGTTTTTCATATAGCTGTCGGCACTGGATAGCGCGGAAACAGGAGGCTGCTTTTTACCCATGAAAATTTCGGGCTTGGCATCCCAGAAAATAACAAAGGCCCCCAGTGCAACGACGAGCAGACCCGCCAGGATGGAATTCTTTATGGATAGCACGGTTTAAACGCTCAACATCTGAAGGTGAGAGATGGGTACATTTAAAGAAAGGGTTCGATAGCTTTTGCAAGCTTGCCCTGGGCTTTAAGTATAAATTCTGCGGCTTCGCGCACCGCGCCATGGCCTCCAGCTCGTTTCGACTGCCAACGGGCATGCTCCGCAACAGAGGGACTGGCGTTGGCCACTGTCATGCCGAGGCCGACGCGGCGAATGACCGCCAAATCGGGTAGATCATCACCCATATAGGCGATTTCATCAAGTTTGTAGGCCTTGTCTGTCAGCAATTCGTTAAGGGCTGTGAGTTTGTCTTCTCGGCCCTGGATCACCCTGTCGATGCCGAGTTCATCGGTGCGTCGTGATAAAAGTCTGGAGCTGCGCCCGGTAATGATGGCGACCTCAATGCCCGCCCCTTGCAGTAGCTTGATACCCAGGCCATCTTGAATATTAAACGCCTTGAGTTCTTCGCCACTGTTGCCATAGTAAATACTGCCGTCGGTGAGTACGCCGTCAACATCGAGCACCAACAGGCGGATTTCTTTGGCGGCGATTTGGCTGCAGGCAAGGTTCATTGTTGATTTCCATAGTAGCTGTTTTTCATTAGATGACGCCTGCCCGTAGTATGTCGTGCATATGTAGTACGCCGAGGGGGCGGTGGGCTTCGTCTTCGACGACCAGCGCAGTTATTTTCTTATTCTCCATGATATTCAGCGCCTGGGCGGCGAGAATGTTGGCGTCAATGGCATTGCCGCCTCGGGTCATTACCTCACCGGTGGTGGCGCTGTTAATGTCAATTTGATTGTCGACCACACGGCGCAAATCACCATCGGTAAAGACGCCGATTAGCGTGTTTTGCGCATCGACAACAGTAGTCAGACCAAAACCTTTGGCGGTCATTTCCAGCAGAGCATCTTTTAACAGAGTGCTTTCTTGAACGCGGGGTACTTCATCTCCGCTGTGCATAATGTCGCATACGCGCAACAAAAGCTTGCGACCCAGAGCGCCACCTGGGTGGGAAAAGGCAAAATCTTCGGCCGTAAAACCACGGGCTTCCAGTAAAGCTATAGCGAGAGCGTCGCCCATGACCAGAGTGACTGTGGTGCTGGTGGTCGGGGCGAGGTTGAGAGGGCAGGCCTCCTCCTCGACACTGACATCGAGGTTGATGTTGGCGGCTTCGGCTAATAGCGACTCTCGATCACCTGTCATGCTGATCAAAGGGATGTCGAGGCGTTTAATAAGGGGTAGCAAGGTGACGATTTCTGCGGTGTTGCCCGAGTTGGAAATAGCGATCACGACATCGTCGCGCGTGATCATACCGAGATCACCGTGGCTGGCCTCTCCCGGGTGGACAAAAAATGCGGGGGAGCCGGTGCTGGCCAGTGTTGCGGCAATCTTATTGCCAATATGCCCCGATTTGCCCATGCCGGTCACAATAATGCGGCCCTTGCACTGCATGACTAACTGGCAGGCCTGTGTGAAACCCTCATCGATACGCCCAGCAATGGCGGCAACGGCCTCAGTTTCGAGCGCAATGGTGCGTAGGGCTGAGGTGTTAAAGTCGAAGTCGCTCATTGACGGCAGTTTCCTGATTGAATCCTGAGGTATAGAAGTATAACGGTGGAGTAGGCTAAGATCAGCTGGTCGGTAGCAGAACGACAAAATACAGGGCGTAGAGCACTAACATAAGGCCGCCAAATTTCCTGGAGAGGTGAATGGTCGTGGCTTTATCCTCGGTGTTTCTTTGTTTGCAATAGCGTAGAGCAATGGCCCCGAGCAACAAGAGGGTCAGGGCCGTCACAGCCAGATAGTCGCGATAAAACACCGCGCTGTCCAGTTGCAAGGGGGAAATGACACCGGCAATGGGCATTACCGCCAGGAAGTTGAAAAGGTTGGAGCCAAAGACGTTGCCGATAGCGATATCGTGATGGCCACGCAGGGCGCTGGTCACGGAGGCGGCGAGTTCAGGCAAGCTGGTGCCGATGGCAACCACCGTTAAGCCGATGACCAGTTCGCTAACGCCCATCCCGGCGGCTGTCGTGGTCGCTCCCCAAACGAGGATTTTTGAACTCAGCAGCAAGACTAACAGTCCGATGATAAACCACGTCGCCGCAGCGGCATTGGAGGTGGTGGCCAGGTTTTCTACCTCGGCAACTTCTTCGGGGGCGGGGTGTTGCGCCTTGTATTTTACTGTGACCCAAAGTAGCAAGGGGACTAAAGTCAGCATTATCAGGCTTTCGGTGCGCCCCAGTATTTGATCAAAGAGGCAGTAGCCCACCAGGGCCGTTACGAAGAGTAATACCGGCCCCTCCTGAAAAACCAGATGACGCTGGGCAGGCAGAGGGGCTATCAATGCGGTGATACCGAGTACCAGTCCGATGTTGGCCAAATTACTGCCCAGAGCATTACCGATAGCAAGTGCACCAGAACCTTCCAGTGCCGCGTTGATGGAGACGATAATTTCCGGTGCTGAAGTGCCGATGGAAACGATGGTAAGGCCAATCACCATGGGTGAAATGCCAAAGTTTTTTGCGGCACTCGCGGCTCCAATCACAAAACGGTCGGCACCCCATACCAGGCCAACAAGGCCTGCAATGATTGCTATGTAGGCGGGCAGTAGCTCATTCATTGCTGTTGCGGTTCCTTTTTTTAGGGTGTTTTAATGAGGGTTTACGATGATCAAACCCGTGGTGTGTGCCGTTGTTTTAGCGCTGATGCAAGTCGCAAAAGCAGGTCGGGGATGGTATAGTGCGCGGCCCAAAAAGTCAGTCAGTTTGCGACTTTTTGGGCGTAAAAGTGTGGCACTTGTGTCGATAAAAGTGGTCTTTTGGTAGAGATTGTTCTTGCAATAGTAGGCTCTGTTCTGTCCGTATTCATCTTTAAATCTGAGTAAAAGGCAGGGTTGGCTAAGCAAGGGCTCGATAGGTAAGCGTGCAGAAAAAGGAAGATGAGATGATGTTAGCGAAATTATTACAGACAAAATTAACCGTGTTGGCGCTTTGTTGGATCGGTTTTATCTTCGCCGCACAGGCGCAGGCTAATTGTATAGTCTCTGAAACGACAGATGAGAAAGCTACTCTTTCCCCTTATGAACTAATTGATACGGTGACTCAAAAAGTACTGTCTGAGATTGATCGCCACCGTGCGGAAATCGATGCCAGCGCTGAAGAAGCGGTAAAGCAACAGCAGTTTGAGTGCTTTGTTGGTGAAGTTGACAGAATTCTTGGCCAGATTGTCGATTTTGACTGGATTGCTCTTAAAGTGATGGGTAGTGATGGCAGAGTTGCTAGCGCTGAACAAAAAGCCCTGTTTGCAGAAACTTTTCGCACTGGGCTGGTGGAAACGTATGGACGTGGATTGTTGAATTATAGCAGTCAGAAAATTGTTCTTTTGCCGGCAGAAGATATCGAGGATAAACGCAAAGTCACGGTGCATCAGCAGATTGTCGGTGCTGATGCGACGTATCCTCTCGACTACACGATGGGCCTGAAAGAGGGTCAGTGGAAAGTAATTAACGTCATTATCAATGGTATTAATTTGGGTAAAACCTTCCGAGGGCAATTCGCTCAGTCATCACAAAAGCACAACGGTGATATTGATAAAGTCATTGCTAGCTGGGACAGTGGAATAACAAACGGGTAAAACATGGATATTGAAGAGATAAAGCGTTTATTGCAGGCTGCTTTGGTCGATTGCGACATTAGCGTAGAGAGTGAAGGTTCGCATCTGAATGTCACCGCTGTGGGTGAAGTGTTTGAAGGGAAGCGCGCGGTGCAGCGCCAGCAGCTGGTTTATGGCGCTTTGAACGAGCAAATTGCCTCTGGAGCCGTGCACGCGGTGAATATGAAGCTCTGTACCCCTGCTGAATGGCAGGCCGTCTAATCGCCAGAGTACTGGCTAGAGCAAAATTATGCTCTGGTCGATCAATCAAAAGTATTAGCGACATCAAGCCAGGGATTGGTTGTTCAAGTATCGCTGGCCTACCGGCCGGCACTAGTGGGCATAGATATGGATAAACTGCTTATTTACGGGGGCAAACCGCTCTCAGGCGAAATTCGAATATCTGGTGCAAAGAATTCTGCGCTGCCTATTTTGGCGGCGACTTTGCTGGCTGATGCCCCTGTAACGGTGTCAAATCTGCCTCATCTACATGACATTACCACCATGATCGAGTTGCTCGGCTGCATGGGGGTGGGGGTTGTCCTGGATGAGAAAATGCGGGTTGAAGTCGATGCCAGTACTTTGCACACGCGAACGGCACCCTATGAGCTGGTGAAAACCATGCGCGCGTCGATACTGGTTTTGGGGCCTTTGCTAAGTCGTTTTGGTGAAGCGCAAGTCTCCTTCCCCGGTGGTTGTGCTATCGGTAGTCGTCCGGTTGACCTGCATTTGCACGGGCTCGAATTGATGGGTGCCAATATCACCATTGATGGTGGATACATCAAGGCTAAAATCGATGGACGATTACAAGGTGCCCATATTTTTATGGACACGGTTTCGGTGGGTGCCACAGAAAATTTGATGATGGCAGCGAGCCTGGCAGAGGGTAAAACGGTCATAGAGAATGCTGCTCGCGAGCCTGAGATTGTCGACCTGGCCAACTACCTCAATACCCTGGGTGCTGATGTACAGGGCGCGGGAAGCGATACTCTTACCATTAATGGTGTGTCGAGGTTGTCCGGCGGTAGCTATAACATTATGCCCGATAGAATTGAGACCGGCACCTATTTGGCGGCTGCTGCAGCAACGCGGGGCAAGGTCAAGCTGCGCGATACCGACCCCCATCTTCTCGAGTCTGTGCTGCTTAAACTGGAAGAAGCGGGCGCCAAAATCACCAGCGGTGACGACTGGATTGAGCTCGATATGGAAGGTCGTCGCCCCAAGCCTGTGCAATTGCGCACCGCGCCCTATCCGGGTTTCCCGACCGATATGCAAGCTCAACTGACAGCTGTTAATGCAGTTGCCGACGGTGTTGGTACGGTGACGGAGACGATTTTTGAGAATCGCTTGATTCAAACTCACGAGCTGAACCGTATGGGTGCCCATATTGTTCTCGAGGGTAATACGGCCATTGTGACCGGTGTTGAATCCCTAACCGGTGCCCCGGTGATGGCTTCTGATTTGCGAGCTTCGGCGAGCCTGGTCATTGCTGGTTTGGTCGCCGAGGGCGAAACTATTGTGGATCGTATTTACCACATCGACCGGGGTTATGAATGTATCGAGGAAAAGCTCCAGCTACTGGGTGCCAATATCCGTCGTGTGCCGAATTAACACCGCGTTGTCCCGGCTTTGAACGTATTATTGAAGTGATCGAATTATGAGTCAGTTGACAATTGCGCTCACTAAGGGGCGCATTCTTAAAGAGACCCTGCCACTGCTGGCCGAGGTTGGCATTGTGCCTGGTGAAGATATTGCCAGTAGTCGCAAACTGATGTTTACGACCAACCGAGATGATATTCGCCTGCTGGTCCTGCGCGGTACTGATGTGCCGACCTACGTGCAGTTTGGTGCGGCAGACCTCGGCATTGCTGGCAAAGATACCTTGCTGGAAAATGGCGACGATGGTTACTACGAACCTATTGATTTAGGTATTTCCCGTTGCCGTTTAATGACCGCGGGGATGGTGGGCGCTGCTCCCGTGACGGGCCGTATTCGTGTCGCCACCAAATACATTAACGTGGCGCGGCGCTACTACGCTGAAAAAGGCTTACAGGCAGACATTATTAAGCTCTATGGCGCGATGGAACTGGCGCCACTTATCGAGCTTTGCGATGAAATTGTCGATATCGTTGATACGGGCAATACCTTGAAAGCGAATGGTCTTGAACCGCGAGAGTTGATTGATATTGTTAGTTCGCGCTTGATCGTCAATAAGGGCGCGCTGAAAACCAAGCACAAATTGATTCAGCCCTTACTTGAAGGTTTTTCATCCCAGGTTGCAGCTCGGGCGCAACGTGAAAACGAGGCCTCCAGCGCGTGAATGAACTTCAGCCACCAGTCTTAGATGCCGCCGCTGACACGTTCGATGCGCGTCTTGATGAGTTGCTTGCCTGGCAACCAGCGCTTGAGGATGATGTTGTCGCCGTCGTCGGTGAGATAATCGCCGCCGTGCGTAGCGAAGGCGACAAGGCTGTGCTCGATTACACGCGCCGCTTCGACCGACGTCAGATTGGCTCTATTACCGAAGTGGAAGTTGGCAAGGATGCGTTACAGCAAGCCTTGCTGAGTTTGCCTGCCGAACAGCGCGAGGCTTTAGAAACTGCGGCCCAGCGCATTCGCAGTTACCACCAGCACCAGGCGCAGGAATCCTGGCAATACACTGAGGCTGACGGCACCGTGCTCGGGCAGAAAATTACAGCTCTGCAGCGAGTCGGTATCTATGTGCCTGGTGGTAAGGCGAGCTATCCTTCCTCTGTGTTGATGAATGCCTTGCCGGCGAAGGTGGCTGGCGTCGATGAAATTATAATGGTGGTGCCGGCCCCCGATGGTAACTTGAACCCCGCTGTACTGGCCGCTGCCGCCATTGCTGGTGTCGATCGTGTCTTTACAGTAGGTGGTGCCCAGGCTGTTGCGGCACTGGCCTACGGCACTGCAACTATTCCTAAAGTCGATAAAGTCGTTGGCCCTGGCAATATTTATGTCGCTACAGCAAAGAAGGCTGTATTTGGCGAAGTGGGCCTGGATATGGTCGCCGGGCCGTCTGAAATTTTGGTGGTCTGTGATGGACAAACATCGCCCGACTGGATCGCTATGGACTTGTTCTCTCAGGCCGAACACGATGAGCAGGCCCAGTCGATTTTAATCAGCCCCGATGCCGAATTTTTGCAGGCCGTGTTGGCGAGTATGGAGAAATTGCTGGCCGAGATGCCCCGGCGTGAGATTATTAAAGCGTCTATTAACGGCCGCGGCGCTTTAATTAAAGTTGCCGATCTCGATGAGGCAGTACGCATTGCCAATCGCATTGCGCCGGAACACCTGGAACTCTCGGTGGATGATCCTGAGGCTTTGTTGAGTGATATTCGTCATGCTGGCGCGGTGTTTCTGGGCCGCCACACCCCCGAGGCATTGGGTGATTACTGTGCGGGTCCCAACCATGTGTTGCCGACCTCCACCACGGCGCGTTTTTCATCGCCGCTGGGTGTGTACGATTTTCAGAAGCGCACATCAATTATTGGCTGCTCGCCCCAGGGCGCAGCAAAGCTGGCCGACACGGCCGGCGTGTTGGCTCGCAGTGAATCCCTGGAAGCGCACGCACGCTCCGCTGACTATCGGCGCTAACTGCCATGATTAATGACTAAGATCTTGTATTTAATCGAGAATGGGTAGATAAGTGGTGAAACGATGACGCAGCGTCTGTGGAGTGATTTTGTCAGTGAGCTCGAGCCCTATGTGCCGGGTGAGCAACCGCGTATCGATAATTTGGTGAAACTCAACACCAATGAAAACCCCTACGGACCCTCGCCTCAGGTTGCCGAGGCTATTAAGGCCGCGCTAGGGGACGAGTTGCGGCTCTATCCGCCACCCAATGCTGACCGTTTAAAGCAGGCAATTGCCGACTATCATCAGGTTGCTGTTAACCAGGTCTTTGTTGGCAACGGCTCAGATGAAGTGCTGGCCCACACCTTTAACGGCTTGTTTCGCCACGGTAAACCTTTATTGTTCCCCGATATTACTTATAGTTTTTATCCGGTTTATTGTGGCTTATACGAGATAGAAGGGTGTGAAATCCCTCTCACTGACAATTTTGAAATTGCGGTGGATGATTATCTCGTGCCCAATGGCGGAATCATTTTTCCTAATCCCAATGCGCCAACTGGCCGCTTATTATCTCTCGATAGCATCGCCTCGCTGCTGCGCCGTAACTCTGATTCTGTTGTCTGTGTGGACGAAGCCTATATTGATTTTGGTGGCGAAAGTGCCATTAGCCTGGTTGATGCGTTTGATAACTTGTTAGTGATTCAAACCTTGTCGAAGTCACGCTCGCTGGCGGGCCTGAGGCTGGGTTTTGCCATTGGTCACCCGACGTTAATCGAAGCGCTCGAGCGTATTAAGAATAGCTTTAACTCCTACCCTGTGAGTCGTCTGGCTATTGCCGGTGGGGTTGCCGCGTTTGCCGATGAGGATTATTTCCAGAAGACCTGTACGGCGGTCATTGCCAGTCGTGTGACGCTGGTTGACGCGTTTGAAAAACTGGGTTTTGAAGTGATTCCTTCGGCCGCGAATTTTGTCCTGGCACGTCACCCCGACTACAAGGGTGAGTATTTAATGTCGGCTCTGAGAGAACGCAATATTATTGTGCGCCACTTTGGCGCTGAGCGTATCGAGCAATTTTTACGTATCACTGTCGGCACGCCGCAACAAAATACTTTGCTGCTTGCGGCCCTGAAAGACATTATTGTCTGAGCTTAGTTTTGGATCGGGCTTTCAGCTCTCTGGGCGAATCCCCGCGATAGCTTTAATCGTCAACCAGATATCTTTGCGAATAATCCGTAGCTCTATGGGGTCGCCTGGTGCCATATCGGCAATCAGGTTGATTTCACTGGAGCCGTCACTGACCGCCTGACCGTTGATATGAGTAATGATGTCACCGGGTTGTAGGCCGCTATTGTAGGCTGGCCCATAGATCGGCACGGCGGTGATAATGAGGGCCGAAGGTGGAGAGAGTTCAAGCTGGGAGGCGATGGAGGGCGATAACTGCTGCACTTCAACACCCAGCCAGCCGCGAATAACACGGCCGTGGGTGATGATGTCATCGAGCACCTTAATGGCCATTTCTGTGGGGATGGCAAAGCCGATACCGACAAAAGATGTTTCATTCAAGGTTGCTGAATTAATGCCGACCAGATTGCCGTAGGCGTCGATCAGTGCGCCACCAGAGTTACCGGGGTTAATTGCAGCGTCAGTTTGAAGATAATTTTCGTAGCGATTTAAACTCAGGCCGCTGCGCCCGGTGGCGCTGATAATGCCCTGAGAAACCGACTGACCGATGCCAAAGGGATTGCCTATTGCCAATACAATATCGCCGACCTCTGGCTTGGCCTGGCTCTCTTCGCTGGCTCGAGGGATGGCTTTGAGTTGGTCGAGATCTATTTTCAATACCGCGAGGTCGGAATCTCTGTCTGTGCCGACAATATTCGCTTTCGCTTCGCGGCCATCGTAAAGCAGGGCAACGATTTCTTCGGCCTCTGAGACCACATGATTGTTGGTGAGAATAAAGCCTCGCTCATCGACAATTACGCCGGAACCGAGAGAGGATTCCATCCGTTGTCGCTGGGGCATGTTACTGCCGCCAATAAAGCGTTGGAAAACGGGGTCGTTTGCGAGAGGGTGGCTGACGCGAGAGCGGGTGTAGATATTCACCACTGACGGGGCCGCTCTGTGTACGGCGGGGGCGTAAGAGGTGACCACGCCGGGACTGTGGCTCTGAGTCACCGTGGCAACGATGGGGTTTTGCGTTGATGTCGCACCGTTGCGGATAACCTGCGGGAATAGCACCGTGACGATAGCCGCAATGATAAGGCCAAGTAGGGTTGGCCAGCCGAAATATCGTAATAGTTGCAAGGTCTAAGATCCGCTGCTAGTTTCTTATGCGTTGGTGCTATTATGCCACACTCTGGAACGACTCTGCCTGCGATGACTGGAGGCGGGCGTGAAACAGCTTCCAGGCCGCAGCGTGATATGTTGAAGCGGCAGTAATTAGCAACTAATGGAGTGAAAATATGAGTGGTCTTGTAAATCCCCACGGCAGTGATGTTCTACTACCTTTGTTATTGGAAGGTGAGGCGCTGGCAACGGCGAAGGCTCGGGCAGAAAGCCTGCCTAAAGTGATGCTGGCCTCCCGCGAGGTAGGCGACCTGATTATGCTCGGCATCGGTGGGTTTACACCACTTGACGGTTTTATGGGTCAGGCGGACTGGCAGGGTGTCTGCGATAACATGCATATGGCCAACGGCTTATTCTGGCCAATTCCCATCACCCTGTCCGTTGATCAGGCTCAGGCCGATGAGCTGGCATTAGGCGCCGAAGTTGCCCTGATTGACGGTGAAACCGATGAGCTGATGGGCGTGCTGACAATTTCTGAAAAATACAGCATTGATAAAGCCCATGAGTGCCAGCAAGTGTTTACGACCACCGATCCAGCTCACCCTGGCGTTGCTATGGTGATGAGCCAGGGTGATGTCAATTTGGCGGGCAAGGTTGAGGTCTTTTCCCAGGGCGATTTTCCGAGCAAATACGATGGTGTTTATATGACGCCGACGCAAACTCGCGAATTATTTGCGGCGAAGGGGTGGTCGACTATTGCCGCTTTCCAAACTCGTAATCCGATGCACCGCTCCCACGAATATCTGGCGAAAATTGCCATCGAAATTTGTGATGGCGTGATGGTTCATTCTCTGCTCGGTAAGTTGAAGCCGGGGGATATTCCCGCTGAAGTGCGTCAGGAGGCGATCGGCACTTTGATCGACAACTATTTTGTTGATAATACTGTCGTGCAGTCGGGTTATCCGCTCGATATGCGCTATGCCGGCCCCCGCGAAGCATTGTTGCACGCATTATTTCGTCAAAACTACGGTTGTACCCATTTGATTGTTGGCCGCGATCACGCTGGCGTTGGCGATTATTACGGGCCCTTCGATGCCCATCATATTTTTGACGATATCCCCAAAGATGCAATGGAAACCGTACCCTTAAAAATCGATTGGACGTTCTGGTGTAATCGCTGTGAGACGATGGCGTCGATGCGTACTTGCCCCCATGGTGCTGATGATCGTGTGTTAGTGTCGGGCACCAAGTTACGTAAGGCTTTGTCGGAAGGTGGAGAGGTTGAGGATAATTTTTCTCGCCCCGAAGTGCTGGATGTTTTGCGGAGATACTATGCGAGCTTGAGCGATGAGGACAATGTTGAGGTGAAGCTGTCGGGCCACTCTGCCGCTTAGCTCTTTACCTGTAACCTAAAAAAGCCGGGTACTGTCCCGGCTTTTTTAGGTTGTGCCACCCCAATTCGAGTTAAACGACCTTGGTCGTCGGGTCTTCTTCGTTGTCGTCTGTTTCTTCTTTGGCTTGATCTACCGCACTGGATCTGTTTTTCTCCAGGCCATAGTTTTCGTCCAGCACACCGTTGATGTCGGGGGTGTAGTCTTTCGGTGGTTGTGATCTGTCTATAATAATACTGTTATCGGAGGTGTGGGTAATGCCCAGGTTACCGGAACCGGCCTCAAGCAGTTTATTACTGACTTCTGGGTTGGCGAGTGTCATGGCGCTATCGGCCAGGTGTTGATGCACCTCTTTGTAACTGTGAGTGAGATTGTTGACCAGCTCCGAGGTGGTCAAGAAATGCTCTGTCACCTTGTGTTGATACGTTTTGAGTTCATCGTCTTTTTTGCGTAGCTCTTCAGTCAGTGTGTGGCGTTGCTTGGTGGCGCTAGAGAGGGTGCGACCAATGAGGGTGCCGATGACGAGACCGATGACGAGGCTAGCCAATGCAATAATGATGGGGTCTGTGGGCACGCTGGTACTTCCTATAGTAGTTGGAATAGGTGGAGATTCTATCTTGAACAGCCCGCAGGTTGAATAGCTGGGCGATGAATATTTATCATTGTCCAGCTGGCAAGAGCGGCGGGCTGATGTTGAGTGGAAGAGATGGAGGTTGAATTGAGAACAATGGGTAAAAAAAAGCCAGTAACAATAGCCGGTGCAGCGGGCCAGATTGAAGCATTGTTGGAAGAAGGCCAGGGTGGTGGTCTCTTCAGTTGTAGTGGTTATGTGGCGGTAATCTGTCATCCCCACCCACTGCACGGCGGCACTATGAATAATAAGGTAGTGTCGACACTGGTGAGAGTCTATCGCGAGCTGGGTATTACTTCGCTACGCTTTAATTTTCGTGGAGTGGGTAACAGCGAGGGCGAGCACGACGAGGCGCGGGGCGAGGTGGATGATCTTTGCTGTGTCAGCGAGTGGCTGTTGGCTGAGTACCCCGAGAGCCAATTATTGCTTGCAGGCTTTTCCTTTGGTTCAGCCATTGTCGCCTCCGCCAGCGAGCGTATACCGGTGGCGCATATGATTCTAGTTGCACCTCCAGTGGCGCGTTACAGCTATGCCTCTCAAGGTGCTTTTGCTTGTCCGGTGGCGGTGGTTCTCGGTGGGCAGGATGAGTTGGTGGAGGCTAAGACGACGCTGGCCTGGCTGACATCCCACGGTTGCGCCACCGAGACGATTGTTATTCCCGAAGCGAGCCACTTCTTTCACGGGCAGTTGAACAACCTGCGTGAAAAGCTGGGCGCACAGCTGAGTGCCTTCTTATCTTAACAGCGTCGGCGTCATAGATAAGTGCGGACTGCTTGCGCACCTTGCTCAGCACGAGTAGAGTGGCCGCGCTTAAGATATATCGTCTTTCACTTCTATCACCCCTAACGACAGTCAGCGCTGAATCGATGCCCTTTTCGCCCCTACAACGTTATGAGAAAGATTTACTGCAGGATGATTTTGTTGCGGATGCAGCGCAGCGACTGGCTGTAGAGAAACTCCAGTCGGTCTATGAAAGGTTAGTTGCCGCAGGCGAGGAGAAGGAAAAAGTCGGCTTGCTGGATCGTCTGCGGGGTCGCCAGCTGCGTAAGCGCCCCGTTAAAGGCTTGTACTTTTGGGGTGGCGTGGGGCGCGGTAAAACCTACCTGATGGACAGCTTTTACGAAAGTCTGCCTTTTGAGCAGAAAATGCGGGTGCACTTTCATCGCTTTATGCGCCGTGTACACCGCGATCTGGTCGCATGCAATGGCGTGAAAAATCCTCTAGAGGAAGTGGCGGCGGGCATTGCCAGAGAGGCGCGGGTGATTTGTTTTGACGAGTTTTTCGTTTCTGATATCACTGATGCGATGATATTGGGCGGTTTAATGGAGCTGCTCTTTGCCGAGGGCGTCACATTGGTCGCGACGTCAAATATCCTGCCTGACAACCTTTACACCAATGGACTACAACGTCAGCGTTTTTTGCCAGTGATTGCGCTGCTTAAACAACACTGTGATGTAGTGAATGTCGATAGTGGCACCGATTACCGACTGCGCGCCCTGGAACAGGCTGAGCTCTATCACTCGCCCCTGGGTGAGCAGGCTGAGATTTCCCTGCAGCGCACCTTTGATAGTCTGGTGCCGACGCGAGAGGAAGTGCGCGAAGGTGTTGCTCTGGAGGTGGAGGGGCGCGATATCCCCTGCCGTTTTGTTGGTGAAGACGTGGCCTGGTTTGACTTTATGGCTTTGTGTGATGGGCCGCGCAGCCAGAATGACTATATAGAGCTGGCCCGGGAGTTTCACGCGGTGTTGGTTAGCGATGTGCCTCAGTTGGGTCGCGACAGCGAGGATCAGGCACGGCGTTTTATTAGCCTAATTGATGAGTTTTACGATCGCAATGTGAAGTTGGCGATGTCAGTCGCTGTGCCCCTCGATGCTTTATACGGTGGCGGCAATTTGGCCTTTGAATTTGAGCGCACTTTAAGCCGCTTGCTAGAAATGCAATCTCATAATTATCTAGCGCGTGCTCATCGGCCATGAAAGCGCCAGCATTTTAGACAGGTTTCTTAGCTAAACAAACAATCTCTGCTTGAACTTCCTCTCGGGCATCGGTAGAATTCGCGCTCTTTTCTGGGAGCCACCTGATTTCAGGTAACGATTCAATGAAAACATTTAGCGCCAAACCCGAAACAGTTCAGCACGATTGGTATGTCGTCGACGCCGCCGATAAAACCTTGGGCCGACTGGCTAGTGACATTGCAATGCGTCTGCGCGGCAAGCACAAACCTGAATATACGCCCCATGTTGATACTGGTGATTACATCGTCGTCGTCAATGCCGAAAAGGTTCGAGTTACAGGCAAGAAAGCGACTGACAAAAAGTATTACCATCACACGGGTTTCCCCGGTGGTATCAAGTCAATTAGCTTCGAAAAGTTGATCGACAAGGCACCTGAGCGTGCGCTTGAAAAAGCGGTAAAGGGCATGTTACCCAAGGGTCCGCTAGGGCGGGCAATGTACAGTAAATTGAAAGTGTACGCTGGGGACGCGCATCCTCACGCCGCACAACAACCGCAAGCACTCAATATTTAACGGGACGCATGACAATGGCTGAAACTTATTACGGTACAGGTCGACGCAAGACGTCGGCTGCTCGAGTTTTTATCACTAGTGGTAGCGGTAATGTTACGATCAATGACCGTACGCTGGAGCAGTATTTTGGCCGCGAAGTGGCACGTATGATCGTTCGTCAACCCTTGGAACTGGCAGAGGCTGTCGATAAGTTTGACTTGAAAATCACAGTCAGCGGCGGTGGAAGCTTTGGTCAGGCCGGTGCTATCCGTCACGGTTTGTCACGCGCATTGCTGGCTTATGATGAAACGCTACGCACACCACTTCGTCAGGCCGGATTTTTGACGCGAGATGCTAGAGCGGTAGAGCGTAAGAAAGTGGGTCTACATAAAGCTCGCAAGCGGCCACAGTTCTCGAAACGATAATTTTTGGTCGTTTTATAAAAAAATCTGACTCTGTAAAAGCCCGACTTAACGTTGGGTTTTTTTTGTTCTAAAACATGAGGTTAGCCGGGTTGGTCGCGGTTTCGGCTTGTAAACCCCCATGCTTTTCATTACTATTACTCGCCATTTTTACCTGTGCGCGGGTACAGGATTCATCAGCTGCAAAGAATGCGGCCAATCTTTATTATTCTGCCTTTTAAGGGGAGCTCATATGAGCAATGAGGGTGTCAATCAGGGGCGTCGTCGCTTTTTGACTGCAACTACCTGCGCTGTTGGCGCAGTGGGAGCAGTGGGAGCCGCGGTGCCATTTGTCGGTTCCTGGTTTCCAAGTGCGAAAGCGAAAGCGGCTGGAGCGCCAGTACGAATCAATATTAGTCGAATTGAACCAGGTCAAATGGTTGTTGAAGAATGGCGTGGGCAGCCTGTCTATATTATTCGCCGCACTCAGCAAGCTCTCGATTCGCTAGCTAAATTGACTGGGACACTGCGCGATCCCAATTCTGAAAAATCAGATCAACCCGTTTATGTCGATCCAGTCAATAGAGCGTTGAACCCTGAATACCTGATAATGGTGGGTTTGTGTACCCACCTAGGGTGTGCTCCGATGTACCGGCCAGATGTCGGTGCTGCCGACCTTGGTGGTGACGAGTGGCTAGGTGGATTTTTCTGCCCCTGTCATGGCTCCAAATTTGATCTCGCTGGACGTGTCTATCAAGGCGTGCCCGCACCCCTCAATCTTAAAGTACCACCTCACAGTTATGAAAGTGAAAATGTCGTGGTAATCGGTGTTGACGAGGAGAGCGCATAATGAAATTGATCTCATCTCTGTGGAACTGGCTTGATGATCGCCTACCCGTGCAGCGCGCCTGGGATACCCATATGGGCAAGTACTATGCGCCGAAGAACTTTAACTTTTGGTATTTTTTTGGCGTCTTGTCCTTGCTCGTGCTCGTTAACCAGCTACTCACCGGCATCTGGTTGACTATGAGCTTTGAACCCTCTTCTGACGGTGCTTTTGCCTCTGTTGAATACATCATGCGCGATGTGGATTACGGCTGGATTCTGCGCTATATGCATTCTACGGGTGCCTCGGCATTCTTTATTGTTGTCTACCTGCATATGTTCCGGGGCTTGCTCTACGGCTCCTATAAGGCACCACGGGAGCTGGTGTGGCTGTTTGGTATGGCAATCTATCTGGCACTAATGGCTGAAGCCTTCCTGGGCTACGTTCTACCCTGGGGGCAGATGTCCTACTGGGGTGCGCAGGTGATTATTTCTCTCTTTGGCGCGATCCCTTATGTTGGTGATGCCATTGTCGAATGGGTGCGTGGTGATTACCTGATTTCAGGCATTACTCTCAATCGTTTCTTTGCCCTGCACGTAGTTGCGGTCCCCATCGTTCTGCTCGGCCTCGTGGTACTGCATCTTCTGGCCCTGCACGAGGTGGGTTCTAACAATCCCGATGGTGTTGAAATTAAGAAGAATAAAGATGAGAACGGCATACCACTTGACGGTATTCCTTTCCACCCCTACTACACCGTGCATGACTTGGTGCCGATAGTGGTGTTCCTCTTTATCTTCTGCTTTATTCTGTTCTTTATGCCAGAGATGGGTGGTTATTTTATTGAGCATGCTAACTTCGAGATCGCCAATCCACTGAAAACACCTGAGCACATTGCGCCGGTCTGGTATTTCACGCCTTATTATTCAATGCTGCGGGCAGTACCTGATAAATTCATGGGCTTTTTGGTGATGGCCGCAGCGGTAGCCATTCTCTTTGTACTGCCTTGGCTTGATCGCAGCCCAGTCAAATCAATTCGCTATAAAGGTAACATCAGTCGCGTGGCTATCGTTTTGTTCGCCGCTGCTTTTATTATTCTCGGTATTTTGGGAATAAAAGCGCCGACACCGGCTCGCACTGCATTGGCGCAGATCTGTACCGTGATTTACTTCCTCTATTTTCTGGCAATGCCGATTTGGACAGTATTGGAAAAAACTAAGCCGGAACCTGTCAGGGTGACGATGGATGGAGGTATGGGCCTCTGGCGTTCACTGGGTGTGCTACTGATAGTTATTGGTCTGGTGATCGTGCCGCTCAAGGCGGTGGGGGCTTCGTCAGAGTTTGATTGCGGCACGATTCAATGTGACGAGTTTGAGGCTGACTCTGATGACAAAGCGTCTTTGCAAAAGGGTGCTCAACTTTTTGTCAACTACTGTATGGGTTGCCACTCGGCCAAATATCAGCGTTGGGAGCGTGCGGCAGACGATATGGGTGTTCCCGACGGCATGATGATGGAGAACTTGATATTCACGGATCAGAAAATCGGTGGCTTGATGAAAATCTCTATGCCCGAGCACTCGGCCAAAGCCTGGTTTGGTGCGGCGCCCCCCGATTTGACCTTGGTCACCCGAGCACGCTCACCAGAGTGGGTTTATACGTATTTGCGTAATTTCTACGCTGATAGTAGCCGCCCGGTTGGCATCAATAATAAAGTCTTTAAAGATGTGGGTATGCCGCACGCTTTAATGGATTTACAGGGTCTGCAAGGTTGCGCCCCTGGCCCTATGTTAGCTCACAATGGTGGTATTAAAGTTGATCCATTGACCAGCGAGCCTTTGCTCGATGATCCATGCGGTTCTTTTGAGTTGCTCAGTGAAGGCACTTTGACCCCAGAAGAGTTCGACGGTGCAGTTTATGATCTGGTCAATTTCATGGCTTATATGGCCAACCCAGTAGAGGTAGAGAGCAAGCGTATCGGTGTTTATGTGCTTTTATTCCTCGCCTTCTTACTGATCTGGGTATGGTTGCTAAACCGTGAATACTGGAAAGACGTTCACTAATAACGTCACCATTTAAGCAGGTTTTTATCTATCCTCTGAGGTTTATGTAATGGGTGTTGTTTCAAAGCGAACGTCGATGACATTTTTTTCTGATCCGGCAAGTCATTATTGTCACAGAATACGAATTGTCCTCGCCGAAAAAGGCGTGACTGTCGACATAGAAGAAGTCGACCCCAATGCTATCCCGGAAGAGTTGGCCGAGCTCAACCCCTACGGGTCCGTGCCGACTCTGGTCGATAGAGACTTGTCCTTGTATGAGTCAAAAGTGATGATGGAATACCTCGATGAGCGTTTCCCTCATCCTCCTCTGCTGCCAGTCTACCCAGTCGCTCGGGCTTTGAGCCGACAATACATGCATCGTATTGAGAAAGACTGGTGTGAAAAATTGGATGTTATCGTTGCTGACAAGGATGGCAAAGCGGTGGACATCGCTCGAAAAGAGCTACGCGACAGTTTATTGGGTATTGCGCCGATTTTTCTCGACAAGCCTTTCTTCATGTACGAAGAGTTTACCTTAGTGGACTGTTGTTTGGCGCCGCTATTGTGGCGACTTGAGAGCTTGGGTATTGATATACCAAATACCCGCCAGGCTAAACCATTGCATGACTACATGCGACGTCTGTTTGAGCGCCCAGCATTTCTGTCCAGTTTGACGGAGCCTGAGCGAGACATGAATAGCTAATAGGACTTTATAGTTTCAAAACTGGGTCAGCAGGTAAGGCAAATGGCAATGACGTCCAACAAGCCCTATTTAGTCAGGGCTTTTTATGACTGGATAGTAGACAATGACTGCACCCCTCACGTGGTCGTTAATGCCATGGCCGTGGGTGTAGAAGTTCCTCAAGTTTATGTCAGCGAAGGCCAGGTTGTACTCAATCTGGCACCGCGAGCAGTAACTGCCTTTAGCCTTAATAACGACGCGATCAGTTTCAACACGCGTTTTGGTGGTGTGCCCACTGACATTTATGTGCCCATACATGCTGTGATAGGCATTTATGCACGTGAAAGTGGTGAGGGGATGGCTTTTGATTCATCGACACCAGCCCCTGTAGAAAAACAAAGTTTGGATGATGATCCCTCTGATGATCCGCCTTCAGGCCCTAAACCATCGGGGCCAAAACTTAGAGTTGTAAAGTGATTTGAGAAAGTATGGCTCAGCGGATGAATCAGATTAACCCGATAGAGAGGAGTTGATAATGAATGACCCAGTAGTAATTTGTGGATATGCTCGTACGCCAATGGGCGGCATGATGGGTGTGCTGGCCGATGTGCCATCGCCACAGCTTGGAGCAACGGCAATTGCGGCTGCCATAGATCGCGCTGGTGTTGATGTGTCTGATGTTGATGAAGCGCTGCTTGGATGTGTTTTACCAGCAGGTGTGGGCCAATCTCCCGCACGTCAAGCCGCATTGGGCGCGGGTCTGCCGCTTGGCACAGGAACAACGACGGTTAATAAAATGTGTGGCTCCGGCATGAAGACCGTCATGATGGCGTGTGACACTTTGCTTGCAGGCCAGGCTGAGGTCGTTGTTGCTGGTGGTATGGAGAATATGAGTAGTGCGCCCTACATACTGAAGAAAGCGCGTGGTGGTTATCGGTTGGGTAATGATGAATTGCTCGACCATATGTACATTGACGGTTTGCAAGATGCCTATACAGGTGGTCTCATGGGTGTTTTTGCTGAGAGTTGCGCGGGTAAGTACACTTTCACCCGTGAAGATCAGGATGCCTATGCCATCGAGTCTCTGCGTCGCGCTAACGCTGCTATTGACGAAGGTAAGTTCAGCCGCGAGATTGCCCCCGTTACTCTTAAAACGCGCAAAGGCGAGACAGTTATTGATACTGATGAACAGCCCGGTAATGCACGCCCCGATAAAATTCCGAATTTGAAGCCGGCTTTTAAGAAAGACGGTTCTGTCACTGCGGCTAACGCGAGTTCTATTTCTGATGGTGCAGCAGCACTGGTTCTAATGCGCCAGAGTGAAGCTGAGAAGCGTGGCCTCCAGCCGATAGCGGCCATTCGTGGTTACACACAGTTTGCTCAGGAACCCGAGTGGTTCACTACAGCCCCTGTAGGTGCCATGAACACCCTCTTTGAGCGCACGGGCTGGTCCGCTGCTGATGTTGATTTATTTGAGGTCAACGAAGCCTTTGCCGTCGTCGCTATGGCGGCAATGAAAGAGCTGGATATTTCTCATGACAAAATTAACGTTCATGGTGGTGCCTGTGCTCTGGGTCACCCGCTAGGAGCCAGTGGAGCACGGATTATTGTGACCTTGCTCTCCGCTATGGAAACCTATGGCAAAACCAAAGGTGTTGCTAGTCTCTGTATTGGTGGTGGAGAAGCCACCGCGGTTGCTGTCGAAATGCTCTAATCAAGACTGTAATTGCTGATTGAAAAAAGCCCCGCACTGTCGGGGTTTTTTTTGTGCTATTTTTTACCGGGCTGATGAAAAATTAGTTGGATCTTAGCCCTTGCTAGTGTTGTTTCTGAGACCTTCCCAGCGCTTAACTAAGTCATGTGTGTCAATTCCAATGGCATCCAGAGTTCGTCCAACGGTTTGATTGACGATGTCTTCTAGTGTGGTTGGGTGCTGATAAAATGAAGGTACTGGCGGGGCAATGATCCCTCCCATTTCGGTCACTAATGCCATATTACGTAAATGTACTAGGTGAAGAGGCGTCTCTCTAGGCATCAATACGAGAGTTCTGCGTTCTTTAAGAGTGACGCCAGCGGCACGAGATATCAGATTGTTGTCCAGCCCATGGGCAATTGAACCCAGTGTGTTCATCGAGCACGGAGCGACGACCATTGAGTGAATAGGGAAGGAGCCGCTAGAGATACTTGCACCAAAATCTTTGTGACGGTGGCACACGTCTGCCAGTACAGAAATTGCTTTTTTATCAAAGCCTGTTTCATGTTCCGCAGTGATAATGCCTGCGGGCGATAAAATTAGATGTGTTTCCACTTCCGGTAAATCGGCCAGCACTTGCAGCAAACGAACGCCGTAAATACAGCCTGTGGCACCCGTAATGGCAATAACGACGCGTTTAAGCATAATTCTTCCTTGCGACTCCGTCTTAGTGACATTGTAGCCACACAATTGTTATGGGGTATCGTCGGCCGGCTTTACTTTATTAAGGAGGCCGGCAGGGTGGAAGAGGGTATAAAAAGTCTAGCTAATAAAAAAGGGCAAAACCTTTCAGTTTTACCCTTTTTGCTGCCAGTGTACTTATCGTTTAATAAGTGTGGCAGATAGCTCTTCCCTACTTTGTAAAGTAGATTAGATAGCTACGATATTCTCAGCTTGTGGACCTTTTTGACCTTGAGTCACAGTAAACTCAACTTTTTGACCTTCAATCAAGGTTTTAAAGCCAGAACCAGAGATTGCGCTGAAGTGGGCAAAAACGTCTGGGCCAGACTCTTGCTCAATAAAGCCAAAACCTTTAGCTTCATTGAACCATTTAACAGTACCGGTAGTAGTAGACATATTCATTTCCTATCATTCGAGAGTAATTAAAGCCCTTAACAGGCCGTTTTGCTGGAAGTGTTGCTATTACTTATGAAAAACAGGACGAGTGTACTACGGAGGAACATCGAAATGGTGTGCATAAATATAGGACGTACTTTCTAGCTGTGAACAGTATATACCCCTTTAAAGACGAGTCAATGCCTAAGCTCCGATAAAAATAGCTTATTTGGATAAACTTTAATCGCTAATCTAATTATCAACGTTGAAGGGGAGGAATCGATTCGATTGTTACTATTAGATTCCTGGCTTTGGCTTAAAGGGTGGGTGTTTTTGTCCTTTGGCCGAATAATTTCCGGACAAGGGTGGTAATTATCAGCACACTGGCTTCAACAAGTAAGGCAAGGAGGAATCCGCAGCAAAGCCCGCTAATGATAGCGGGCTTGTTAAGAATGATAGTGTAGGTGTAGTGCCGCCAAACTTCGTCTTTTATGTCAGCCAGTGGCGTGAAAAGCACCTGACTGTAAGCACTGTAAGTACTCTTGCTAAAAGTCGCCCAGGCCATTTTCAAATCGCGGTTTCTTTTATAAATAGCGTCAATACTCGCCCCGCCGTCTTGAATAACAGGATCTGGATTGCTCTGATAATGGCTGATGAGTTGGTCGAGGTCGCCGTCAAAATAGCGTTTCGCATCTTTCTCGAATTGCTCGAGACTCAACGACGATTCAATCAGGTGAGCTTTTAGGCTTTTGCCGTATTGATCAACAAACGCTGGTACTTGTACCCCTAAAAGTACACCGCCGGTAAAGAGTATTAATCGTAGGTAATCGACAATTTTGTCCATCCAACACCGCGCTTTACTTGTGCTCTGCATTGGGAGGGGATGATACCGACGGCTGAAAGTACTTGGTAGGGGTTAATTCTTTGAGGAGATTAGCTAGAGTAGTTGTTGGTAGTTCGAATGTGGCAAGAAATGGTGGGCCCTCCCAGACTTGAACTGGGGACCTGCCGATTATGAGTCGGATGCTCTAACCAACTGAGCTAAGGGCCCTTCTTTTTTGTGTCTTGTAAACTGCGGTGGATGCTTGATCAGTGTTTATGCCGCCCTCTCAATGTTGTAGTGTCATTGAGAAGGCGCATTATAAAAGGCTTTTTCACTATCTGCCAGATAAGATGTGCTGCTTGATGCCCCTATTCGTCGAGGAAACTACGCATGTGGTCAGAGCGAGTAGGGTGGCGTAGTTTACGCAGTGCCTTGGCCTCGATCTGGCGGATGCGCTCGCGAGTAACGTCAAATTGTTTGCCAACTTCTTCTAGCGTGTGGTCCGTGTTCATGTCGATGCCGAAGCGCATGCGCAGTACTTTTGCTTCTCGAGCAGTGAGACCATTGAGTACTTCGCGAGTCGCTTCGGTCAGACTCTCGGTGGTGGCCGAGTGAATGGGTGAATCGACGTTGACGTCTTCAATAAAGTCGCCGAGATGAGAGTCTTCATCGTCACCGATTGGCGTTTCAAGGGAGATGGGCTCCTTAGCGATTTTTAACACTTTACGAATTTTGTCTTCCGGCAATTCCATGCGTTCGCCAAGCTCTTCGGGCGTTGGTTCGCGACCCATTTCCTGCAGCATTTGCCGCGACACACGGTTGAGCTTGTTAATCGTTTCGATCATGTGTACCGGGATCCGAATGGTGCGGGCCTGGTCGGCAATGGAGCGAGTAATTGCCTGGCGAATCCACCAGGTGGCGTAGGTGGAAAACTTGTAACCCCGTCGATATTCAAATTTATCGACCGCTTTCATCAGTCCGATATTGCCTTCCTGGATCAGATCGAGGAACTGTAGGCCGCGGTTGGTGTATTTTTTAGCGATAGAGATAACCAGTCGCAGGTTGGCTTCTACCATTTCTTTTTTGGCGCGGCGGGCTTTGGCCTCGCCGATAGACATGCGGCGGTTGATGTCCTTGATTTGCGTGATGGACAAGCCTGATGCTTCTTCAACGCTTGCCAGTTTTTCCTGTACGCGAATGATGTCATCCAGCAGGTTTTTGATGGCGGGGGCATAGGGCTGCTTGCGGCGCGATAGATTAAGGGCCCACTTATCGTTGGTTTCATTGCCGGGGAAGCTTTCGACGAATTCTTTGCGAGGCATTTTTGCTTGGCGGATACAGAGCATCATGATTGCGCGTTCATGCCTTCTTACTTCTTGCAAGGCAGCGCGAGCCCGAGCCACGAGGGGGTCGTATTGCTTGGGTATCAGCTTTAAATACTTGAATAGGTCACCTAGCTCTGCGAGGTGTTGCTCTGTGCTTTCGGAGTTGCGCCCATAACGGGCAATGGCGCGTTTAGTTTTTTCATTCTGTTTTTGGATGGCATTAAATCGCTTGGCGGCCTCTTCGGGGCAGAGTCCACCTTCGTGTTGTTCTTCCTCTTCCTCTTCCTCTTTTTCACCGGCCAGTATGGCTGCAGCGTCTTTTTTACTCTGCTCCAAGGCTGAGGGTACGTGTTCGACAGGGTTGAGGTAACCGGCGATAATCTCAACTAAACGACGTTCACCTTTCTGTACAAGTTCGTATTGGGCTATGATGTCATCAACAGTCTCGGGCCATTCCGACATGGCGTACATAACGTCACGGATGCCTTCTTCGATACGCTTGGCGATCTCGATTTCACCTTCGCGAGTCAGTAGCTCAACAGTACCCATTTCGCGCATATACATGCGCACGGGGTCGGTAGTGCGATGCTTTTCAGTTTCGACAGCGGCCAGTGCCGCAGCGGCTTCGGCGGCGGCAATTTCGTCGGCGCTATTGTTGCCTTCGTCATTAATTAGTAGAGTATCGGCGTCGGGGGCGGTTTCGAAGACGTTGATACCCATGTCGTTGATCATTTGGATGATGTCTTCAACCTGATCGGGATCAGAGATATCCTCGGGGAGGTGGTCGTTAACCTCTGCGTAAGTCAAGTAGCCCTGTTCGCGGCCCTTGGCAATCAGTTCTTTGATGCGTGACTGTTGTTGGCTGACGTCGCTCATAGAGTATCCGTAGTTGTTGGGTGGCTGAAAGCAAACGTGGAATTATAATGTATAAGTGGGGTTCTGTCTTGTTATTACAAGGCCGGTATGCTTACTTGTGTGTAGTTTTATCGCTGCGCTTAAGTAATTGTTTTATCTTATTAATTAATTCAGGCTTGCGTTCCTCCGCAGATAGCTCTAGCCAGATTGCGAAGACTGTATTGCGGTCGTGATCATTGAGCTGGGGCTTGGCGCTTAAATAGGCGATGCGTTGTTCGACAGTTTGCTCATTAATGTCCGAGAGAAGCAGTGAGTTAACAATATCCTGGGCTTGCTTGATATAGGTTTCGGCTCCCTGACCCGGAATGTTGGCGAGATCGGTAGCGGCGATCCTCGCCAACATCTCCCCCTGCTCCTGGCCATGAACGCCTCGCCAATAACCGAGAATATGGTTGAGGGTATAGTCGGGATGGTCTTTCAGCACAGCGAATAATCGTTGCACTATCTCAATTTCATCGTGTTTAAGCTTGAGAAGCGCTTCGCTGTGCTCAAGTTTCTGTGTGAGTGATGGATGATTAATGAGGAGGGCGATTAACCAGTGCAGGGGTTTTAATGGCCGTTCTTGGTGTGCAAGAGCGGAGCGCTTTTTGGAGGTTCTGTCAGTGAATTGAGCTTCAATACCGGGCTGGTCATAATCCTCTGCAGGGGGGTAGATATCACCTGCGGGGCGGTGTTCGGTATTCTCATGCTCAGGACTTCCCTCACTGACGTTTTCATAGATACTTTCATAGGCTTCGTAAGGGACGTTATCCGCTGGGCTTTCATTCCATTGTGTCGGTGCCTCACTATCTGATGGGTTGAGTAATTCCGTTAATCTTTCGGTGGCGACACCCGTTTTCTTAGCCAGTTGGTCGAGCAGTAATTGGCGGAAAATACCGGGTGGTAGTTGATTGACCATCGGTGCTGCAAGGGTGGCGAAACGGGAGCAGTCATCGGCCAGTGTTATGTCTAGCCCCTCTTCGCAGAGTGAAAAAAGAAAGGTTGAGAGCGGTGTGGCATTGCTGATGAGGTGGCGAAAACGCTCGTTGCCAATTTTCCGTACCAGGGTGTCTGGGTCTTCGCCTTCGTCTAGAAAGAGAAACTTGGCGCTGCGTCCGTCCACCATTAGTGGCAGGCTGGTTTCCAGAGCACGTTTGCCCGCTTGGCGTCCGGCTTTGTCACCGTCGAAACAAAAAACCACTTCGCTGGTGTAGCGGAAGAGCTTCTCAAGGTGGACTTGCGAAACGGCGGTGCCGAGGGTGGCGACGGCATTTTCTATACCGTGCTGGGCCAGGGCGACGACGTCCATATAGCCTTCAACGACTAACAGGTTGCCTGTGCTCTGGCGGCTGCGATTGGCTTCATAAAGGCCGTACAGCTCCCGGCCTTTGTGGAAGACAGTGGTCTCCGGCGAGTTGAGATACTTTGGTTTGTCATCGCCGAGCACGCGTCCGCCAAAGGCAATCGTGCGCCCGCGAGTATCTCTAATGGGGAAAATAATGCGTTCACGAAAACGGTCGTAGCGTTTGTTTTCCTCCTCTCTATTAACCAGCAGCCCAGCGTCGGTGAGTAAGGCAATAGTTTCGTCTTCGACCGTATCGTTGCTCTTGATTGTGTCGTCATTGTGCTGCAGGCAACTTTCGGTGATGGTGAGCAATAAGTTATCCCAGCCGGGCGGTGCGTAACCAATCTCGAAATTGCCGGCGATTTCACCGCTCAAGCCCCGCTGTTTTAGATAATCGACAGCCTGGTGTGCGGTTTTATGCTGGCGTAGCTGTCCCTGATAGAAGCGTTTGGCCTGCTCGAGAACGTTATACAGCGCTTTGCGGCGCTTATCTTGCGGACTCGTTTGCTGGGCTTCGCGTGGCACCTCCATGCCAACCAGCGCACCGAGGCTTTCCACCGCCTGCGGAAAATCAACACGGTCGTAGTCCATGACAAAACCGATGGCATTACCGCCTGCACCACAACCGAAACAATAATAAAACTGCTTTTCGGGATTGACTGAAAAGGAGGGGGTTTTTTCGTCGTGAAAAGGACAGCAGGCGGAGTGGTTTTTACCTGTTTTTCGCAGCTCGAGACGTGAGCCAATAACATCAACGATATCCACTCGGTCGAGTAGGTCGTCAATAAAACGCTGTGGAATTAATCCGGCCATTGTTTTGGACTGGCAGGTAGGGCTGGTTATTATACGGCCGAAACTAGACCATGTGTGTAGTCATTATGAGAGGCGGGCTTTAATTTGCTGGCTCACAGCACCCATGTCAGCTCGACCTTGAACGAGCGGTTTGATAATCCCCATGACTTTGCCCATGTCGGACATTGCCTGGGCGCCGCTATCGGCCACAGCCTGGTCGACAAGTGTCTGCAGTTCATCCTCGGTCAGTGCAGTGGGTAGAAATTCGGCGATAACGTCGAGTTCGCTTTGTTCCTGTTCGGCGAGATCATCCCGCCCGGCGTCCTTGAACTGGCTTAATGAGTCGCGGCGCTGTTTGCTCATTTTGTCGAGAATTGCCAGCACGCGGGTATCGTCCAGCTCAATACGTTCGTCGACTTCAATGCGCTTTATCTCCGCTTGAATCAGGCGGATAGTACTTAGGCGGGGCTTGTTTTTGGCGCGCATTGCGGTTTTCATTTCAGTGGTGATGCGTGCTTTTAGCGTTTCTTCTAGTAGTATTTCTTTACTCATGGCTAATGTCCGGCTCGTACAGGGAGGTTAAATAATTCGCTGATGCTAACAGGGGCGCTTCTAGCTAGTGGCTGCTTAATGACTAACTAAAAGCTTAGCTGTATTGAACGCTGCTGCCAAGCGGGGACACACGGGCTTTTGAGGTTTGTCTAGAAACGAAAAAACGCCGGCATGCGACGTTTCATTATCTGCGAGTTTTAGTCCACAGCGTGCCCAGACTATAATTAATAAATACTGAATATACGGTCTAACAGGGCGCTATTTGACTACGGGTGTAACCTCTAAAATCAGCAGGAAATACAGCAGAACAAATTTAATACCAAAGACGGCTTAGTACATGCGTTGTAGTTTGCGAGACTCGCGTTGTACTTTTTTGGCGTGGCGTTTAACAGCTGCTGCGGCCTTACGCTTGCGGCACCAAGTGGGCTTTTCGTAAAATTCGCGACGGCGAACTTCGGCGAGAATGCCGGCTTTTTCGCAAGAGCGCTTAAAGCGGCGTAGAGCAATATCGAAAGGTTCGTTTTCTTTAAGACGTACTGAAGGCATCTATCCTCTTTCCCGTTTCTTGGTTGTTAACTATCTAAGTTCCGTGCTTAGGCTGAGTTGATTAGCCTAAGCCACATAAATTTGGCAGCAGCCCCTGATGGGGTCGCGTATTCTATACGCTTGTCGTCCCTGGTGCAAAATTTTTTGTCGTTGCGTTTTTGTCTAATGCTAATCAAGTTGGGTGGTTTTCATGGCCGTTGCACATTATTATGCGCTCGGGTGACGTTAAGTGGTCGATTGAATCGCTTGAATGGGAACACTACCGAGGAGAGAGATGCGAGTACTGGGCATAGAAACATCCTGTGATGAAACTGGAGTGGCGATCTATGACAGTGAAGCAGGCCTGCTGGCCGATGCCTTGTATAGCCAGGTTGAGGTGCATGCCGACTACGGCGGTGTTGTGCCAGAGCTGGCCTCACGGGATCACATACGTAAACTACTGCCGATGATTCGTCAAATGCTAGCCGATACTGCATTGCAAGCTGACGACGTTGACGGTATTGCCTATACCGCTGGCCCCGGTTTGATTGGTGCACTGATGGTGGGCGGCTCGGTGGCTCGTTCGTTGGGTTATGCCTGGGATGTGCCGACCCTTGGTGTGCACCACATGGAAGGTCATCTGCTGGCGCCAATGCTGGAAGACAGCCCCCCGCAATTCCCCTTCATCGCCTTGCTGGTTTCTGGTGGACATACCCAGCTAGTGAGTGTGAAAAATATTGGTGAGTACGAAATCCTTGGTGAATCTCTCGACGATGCCGCTGGTGAGGCTTTTGATAAAGCCGCAAAGATGCTCGATATGGATTACCCCGGCGGCCCCCGTATCGCTAAATTGGCGGAAAAAGGCGAGGTGGGACGCTTTCGTTTCCCGCGCCCCATGTGTGATCGACCGGGTCTCGATTTCAGCTTTTCCGGGTTAAAAACTTTTACTTTAAATACCGTCGCCGCCGAGCGAGGGGATGACGTGTTACCCAGTCAACAAACTCAAGCCGACATTGCCTGGGCTTTTCAAGATGCCGTAGTCGATACTCTGGTGATTAAATGCCGGCGGGCTATAAAGGAAAGCGGTTTAAAAACCTTGGTAATTGCCGGGGGTGTCTCCGCCAATGTTTGTTTGCGTGAGCGTCTCGAAAATGCCCTCGCCAAGTATGGGGCTAAAGTCTTCTATGCACGCAATGCTTTTTGTACCGATAACGGCGCGATGATTGCTTATGCTGGTTGCCAGCGCCTGATGGCTGGGCAACACGACGACCTGACAATTCGCGCAGTGCCGCGTTGGCCTCTCGATACCTTGCCACCCTTACAAAACACCAAGTCAGCTATTGAGGAATAAACCATCGATATTGTCTATATCCGCGATTTGCAGATTGAAACCATCATAGGTATTTACGATTGGGAGCGCGAGGTGCGCCAAACTATTTCACTCGATCTGAAAATGGCCGCCGATATCCGCCGAGCTGCCGCGACAGATGATATTGCGCATACGCTTAATTACAAAGCGGTCGCCAAGCGGTTGATCGCTTTTGTTGAAGAGTCCCAGTGTTTATTGGTCGAGCGCCTTGCAGAAGAGATTGCGGGCATTGTGCGCGATGAATTCGATGTGCCGTGGTTGCAATTGCGCCTCAGCAAGCCAGGTGCTCTGCGTGGCTCGAAAGATGTCGGGATTATTATTGAGCGTGGGGAGAAGCCCGCATGATGATGGCTGTTTCGCGGCGCGTTTACCTTAGTCTTGGTAGTAATATTGATCGTGAGAAAAATATACTCGCCTGTCTCGATGCTCTCGCCGAGCACTTTGGTGAATTAATTATTTCACCTGTTTATGAAAGTGAGTCCGTCGGTTTTGCCGGCGATAGTTTCTATAATTTGGTGGTCGGTATCGACAGCGCGTTGAGTGTCGGCGAACTTGCCGTGATAATGCGCGATATTGAAACCGCCAATAAACGCAGCCGCGCTGGGCCAAAATTCGGCCCGCGAACACTGGATATTGACATCCTCACCTACGGTGACGTCAGCGGAGTTGTTGATGGTGTCGCTCTACCGAGAGATGAGCTGACTGAGAATGCGTTTGTGCTCCTACCTCTCGTCGATATTGCCCCAAATGAAAAACACCCGGTGAGTGGCCGCACTTATTGCGATATTGCGAGCAATTTTCCTGGTAGCGAACAAAAACTCTGGCGCATTAATTTTAGCTGGCAAGGGCGCACAATTTCTCGTAAAAAATAAACATTAACTGCCCATAAATGGATGCAATAAGCCGCTGAATTTTGGCGAGTCAGCGGCTTATTGAGTGAGGCATTAATTGTTAATATCGCTTGTTAACCGTTGATGCTAATCCTACGTTTTTGCGGTACATCATCGGGAGCCTTCGGCGCTTTGAGCTTGAGAACACCGTCAATAAAGTCGGCGCTAATGTCCTCTTCGTGAATATTATTGCCCAGAGTGAAACTGCGTAAATATTTGCCGTAACGACGCTCCTGACGTATGACTTTGCCGTTTTCTTCCTCCTTGTCTTCACTTGACGTTTCAGCACTGATGGATAGCACGCCCTCTTCTAGGGTGACGTGAATATCATCCTTCTTTACGCCGGGTAATTCGGCAGTAATTTCATAACAGCTATCCAGTTCCTTTATGTCGACGCGAGGTGCGAAAAAACCGCTATCAGGCGTTTCTGACTGTTTAACGGGCGACCAAAAATTATCAAAGACGCGGTCAATATCTAAAAAGTTGCCTCGGGGTACGAGTGTCATGGCGAGTTCTCCAATCTGTTAATTGCAATGTGCTGCGTAATTAACAATGGGATGCCTAGCCCTATTTTCAAGTTTTTTAAAAAAACTGAGAGTGTTTTATTGATTTGTATCAAATTTCTTAATTGAGGTGTTTTCCTCCGTCTACTGCGACAACTTGCCCTGTTATATAGCTGGCGCTGGTAATAAAAAAATCGGCTAAGTGAGCGATGTCGCCGCTATTGCCCATGCGTTGTAGCGGGATCGTTTTTATCAGTAATGCTTGCGTGTCATTATCTTGCACGTCGTTTTCAGGCCAGAGAATAACCCCGGGGGCAATGCCGTTAACTCTAACGTTTGGGGCCAGATCTTTCGCCAAAGATTTTGTCAGCATTTTATTGCCGGCTTTGGCAATGCAATAAATACTGTGATGATTCAAGGGTTGATGGGCGTGAATGTCGGCGATGTTGACGATACTACCGCTGCGTTTTTTCAGCTCTTCGGCCAGTGCCTGGCAGAGGAAAAATGGGCCTTTTAAGTTACTGCCGATAAGGTCGTCCCATTGATCATTGGTGGCAGTGCCAAGCGGGGTGGGGTAAAAGCTTGAGGCATTATTGACCAGGGCGTTGAGCTGCCCCCAGTGGGCGATACTGGTTTCGGCGAATTGCGTAATACTGTCGATATCGAGCAAGTTGGCTCGTAGGCGATAAGCGGAATCAGAGCGTATAGCGTTGAGTTTTTCGCACAATTTTTCAGCATCGGTGGCCGAATTTTGATAGTGAACAATGACCCGATAGCCACGCCCGTGCAATCGTAAGGCAATGGCTGCACCAATACGACGGGCAGCGCCGGTAATTAATACCACGGGTGCTTGCTCAGGCATCGTCGTTGTCTTCCTTCAGTTTGCTGTCGCGTTTATAGTTAGAAATACATTCAAGACGTTTTTTGTCTAATGCCTCGCCAATAGCGGCACCTTTTAGGCCTGCACGAATAAAGGGTTCGCTGGTAATAGCCGTTACTTTGTCAGCCAGGTTTTGCAGCCATTCTGCTGAGGGATAATCTGCGGTTTCAAAGCCGGTGCGGCCGCGGGCATCGGCGGTGCAGGCGAGCAGAAAACAGGGCAGTGCTTCAGGCTGTCGAAAGACGTCCAGGCCTTTAAGAACTTTTAGCACCGTGACGGGACGTAAGGTGTCAATTTTATGGCATAACAAATGGTAGCGAGTGACAGCAACAGCCAGCTTGCGGAAGCGGTTGGGTACACGCAGACGCCGGCAAAAAGCTTCTACTAATGGCACTCCGGCTTCTTCGTGGCCCAAGTGGCGGGGTAGTATAGGTTCGGGGGTAATGCCTTTGCCCAGGTCGTGCATCATGACCGCAAAGCGGACGCGAGGGTCATTGCTCAAGTGGGCCGCTTGGTCCATAGCCATTAGTAGATGAATGCCCGTATCGACTTCGGGGTGAAAGTCAGCCCGTTGGGGTACACCGAAGAGCTGTTCAAGCTCGGGGAAGAGCACCTTGAGTGCGCCGCATTCGCGCAGTACTTCAATATAGGTGCGGGGCGACCCCTCTGAGAGGGCTTTAAGGGTTTCACTCCAAACCCGTTCGGGTGTTAAATATTCCAGCTCGCCGCTGTCGGTAATCGCTGTCATCAGGGCCAGTGTTTCATCGGCAACGCTAAAGCCAAGAGGGTTAAAGCGGGCGGCGAAACGAGCGACACGCAGCACGCGCAAAGGGTCTTCAACAAAAGAGGCAGACACATGGCGTAGTTTGCGATTGGCGATATCTTGCTGACCATTGTAGGGGTCGATCAGCTGACCGTTGCTGTCTTCGGCAATGGCATTAATGGTGAGATCGCGGCGTGAGAGATCCTGCTCAAGGGTCACGCTCGTATCGGTATGGAACACAAAACCGCCGTAACCGTGGCCGTTCTTTCGCTCGGTGCGGGCGAGGGCATATTCCTCACCCGTGTCGGGATGCAGGAACACGGGGAAATCACTACCGACGGTGCGGTAGCCCAATTGCTCCAGTGCCTGGGGTTGGGCGCCAACCACGACCCAGTCGCGATCTTTGACAGTGAGACCAAGGAGTTTGTCGCGTACTGCACCACCAACCAAATAAATATCCATAAACGCACTTTAGCGGTTTTAGGCTTAGTTGGCAGCCTGGCTTAATGGTTTTTGTGGTTTGAGCAGCGCTTTCAAAAAGTGCCCTGTGTGGGAGCCTTTTGTGGCGGCCACTTGTTCGGGTGTGCCAGTGGCGATAATACGGCCACCACCGCTGCCGCCCTCTGGGCCCAGGTCAATCACCCAGTCCGCTGTTTTGACCACATCGAGATTATGCTCAATCACTACGACTGTATTGCCGTGATCTCGAAAGCGGTGCAGCACGGTGAGCAACTGCTGAATGTCGTGAAAGTGCAGGCCGGTGGTTGGTTCGTCGAGTATGTACAGGGTTTTACCGGTATCGCGTTTTGATAATTCACGCGACAATTTGACCCGCTGAGCTTCACCGCCCGACAGGGTCGTCGCCGACTGCCCCAGTTTAATATACGACAGGCCAACATCGCTCAAGGTTTGCAGCTTGTTAGCAATGCTGGGTACGGGGCTGAAAAAGTCGAGGGCATCTTCGATGGTCATTTCCAGCACTTCGTGAATAGTCTTTCCTTTATAGCGAATTTCCAGTGTTTCTCGGTTGTAGCGGGCACCTTTACAGGTGTCGCAGGTGACGTAAACATCGGGTAAAAAATGCATTTCGACTTTTTTAACGCCGTCGCCCTGGCAGGCTTCGCAGCGTCCGCCTTTGACATTAAAGCTGAAACGCCCCGCTTTATAGCCTCGTGATCGAGCCTCTTGCGTACCGGCAAACAACTCCCGCACCGGGGTGAAAATACCCGTATAGGTTGCCGGGTTGGAGCGCGGCGTGCGGCCGATGGGGCTTTGGTCAATATCGACACACTTGTCGAGTTGTTCTAGCCCCTTAATGCTAGTGTGAGGTGCGGCGGTCAGGGTAGTGGCCTTGTTGAGCGCCGTCGCGGCAAGGGGATAGAGAGTTTCGTTAATCAGTGTTGACTTGCCCGAGCCGGAGACCCCGGTAATGCACGTTAACAGGCCGATGGGGATATCGATATCCACCGTCTGTAGATTGTTGCCGTCGACGCCGCGTAAGCTGAGCTGTTTGTCGGCATTATTGGGTGTGCGCTCATCAGGAATAGCGATGACTTTTTTCCCCGACAGATAATCCCCTGTCAGCGAGCGTTCTTCGGCGAGAATATCCTCAACCTGGCCGCAGGCAATCACTTCACCACCGTGTACACCGGCACCAGGGCCGATGTCGACTACATAGTCGGCGGCGCGTATCGCCTCTTCGTCGTGTTCGACCACAATTACCGTGTTGCCGAGATCGCGCAGGCGTACCAGCGTGTTGAGCAGGCGCGTATTGTCGCGTTGGTGCAGGCCGATGGAAGGTTCGTCGAGGATGTACATGACCCCAACCAGACCGGCGCCGATCTGGCTGGCCAAGCGTATACGTTGGGCCTCGCCGCCAGACAGGGTGTCGGCACTGCGATCGAGCGTTAGGTAATTGAGACCGACGTCGACGAGGAAATGCAGTCGGTCGCGAATCTCTTTCAAAATCTGTTCGGCGATCTGTGCCTGCTGACCCTCGAGTGTGAGCTGCCGATAATAATCGGCCAAATCGCCGATCGACAGGGCAGTGACTTCGGGCAAGCTTTTGTCGTCGATAAACACATGTCGCGCCGATTTATTTAAACGCTGGCCTGCGCACTCGGGACAGGACTGAGTGTTTTGGAACTTGGCCAAATCTTCACGCACCGTTTGCGATTCGGTCTCTCGGTAGCGGCGCTCCATATTGGGAATAATGCCTTCAAAGGTATGCGTGCGTTTATATACGCTACCGCGATCATTGACGTAGTTAAAAGCGATTTCTTCATTTCCGCTGCCAAACAACACCTTTTGTTGCTGGGCAGAGGTGAGTGCTTCAAAAGGTGTGTCGATGTCAAAGCCGTAGTGACTGGCTAGTGAGGTGAGCATATTGAAGTAAAATAGGTTGCGCCGATCCCAGCCGCGGATGGCTCCCTCTGAAATGGTCGCTTCAGGATGTTGCACCACACGGTCAACGTCGAAGAACTGCTTGATCCCCAGACCATCACAACCTGGGCAGGCCCCGGAGGGGTTGTTAAAGGAAAATACCCTCGGTTCTAGTTCGTTAATGCTGTAATTGCACACCGGGCAGGCAAAGCGGGCAGAGAAAATATGGTCGGGCTTGTCCTCTTCGTCCACGTAGGCGGCGAGCACGAGGCCCTCTGACAAGGCGAGAGAGGTCTCGATAGACTCAGACAGGCGCAAGGCGATATCGTCGCGCACCTTAATGCGATCCACGACGACCTCAATGGTGTGCTTTTTGTTTTTTTCTAAATCGGGCAACTCGTCGAGTTCATAAACCCGGCCATCAACACGGGCGCGGATAAAACCCTGTGCACGCAATTGCTCAAACACATGTAAGTGCTCACCTTTGCGCTCGCGAATCAGCGGCGCAATAATCATCAGCTTCGTGCCTTCCCCCAGCGCCAAAATCTGGTCGACCATCTGGCTGACGGTTTGCGCCGCCAGAGGCTCATTGTGCTCCGGGCAACGGGGTTCTCCCGTGCGGGCATAGAGCAAACGTAAATAGTCGTAAATCTCGGTAATGGTGCCCACAGTAGAGCGAGGATTATGGGACGTCGACTTCTGTTCGATAGAAATGGCCGGCGACAAACCCTCAATATGATCGATATCGGGTTTTTCCATCATCGACAAAAACTGCCGAGCGTAGGCCGATAGCGATTCAACGTAGCGCCGCTGCCCCTCGGCGTAGAGTGTGTCGAAGGCCAGTGAAGACTTGCCCGAGCCCGATAACCCCGTGATCACCACCAGTTTGTCGCGGGGTATATCAATATTAATGTTTTTCAGGTTATGGGTTCGTGCACCGCGCAGTTTGATTGATTTCATGTAATTGCTTTGACTATTTGGCAAACGGGCAATTATAAAACTAATAGCTTGCAGGATATAGGCTTGCGAGAGAATGTTTGTCTTTTCTCTAAGCTCTTTGAACAGCGTCATTTATGATGTTTTGTCTATCTCAATTGTGTTAATGTGCCTCGCTAAATTTTAGGCGCCATTGGTTCGTTGTTTGCTTTGCGTAGGAAGCTCGATCTATACATATGAATTTAAATAGCAAGACTAAGTCTGATCTCGAAGATGCTTTGTATCAATGCCGGCACTCGTTTATCTCTGCAGCGATTTTTAGCATGTGTATTAATTTCTTGATGCTGGTGCCTGTGATTTACATGCTGCAGCTCTATGACCGGGTTATTCCCAGTGGCAGTATGTCTACCTTGATCATGCTGACCTTGATTGCGATGTTCCTGTTTCTGACTATGGGTGGGCTGGAGTGGGTGCGTTCGATGATCCTTGTTAAGGTCAGCACGCGACTCGAAACTCTACTTAATACACGACTCCACGACATATCTTTCAAGCAGTCGCTGTATACCGGCGGGAAAAAAGCGTCATCTCAACCCCTGGATGACCTAACGGGTTTGCGTCAGTTTTTAACGGGTAATGGATTGTTCGCTTTTTTTGACGCGCCGTGGATACCGGTCTACATCGCCGTTATGTTTATGTTTCATGCCTGGATTGGCTGGATGGCAGTCATTACAGCATGTGTACTAATTCTAGTGGCTGTTGCCAATGAAAAGTTGACGCGCAATGCCCTGACGGAAGCCAATAACATTGCGATGGCCAATCGTGCGCAATTGAATAAAAGCTTAGTCAATGCGGAAGTGATTGAGTCGATGGGTATGCTCGGTAGTATGCGTGCTCGATGGCTGGCTCGTAATGACGAGGTTCTCCAGTTTCAATCTAATGCCAGCTCTAAAGCAGGTCTGCTGGCTGCGTTATCAAAAGTATTGCGCCTGGCATCCCAGTCGTTGATTCTAGGTTTGGGGGCGTATCTGGCTATTCAGCGGGAAATTTCTCCAGGTTCAATGATTGCTGGCTCGATACTTTTGGGACGAGCCCTGGCCCCGATTGACCAAATGATTGGGGGTTGGAAGGGCTTCATTGGTGCGCGTGATCAATATTCCCGCATCAATGAGTTATTTAAGGGCGTACCAAAAGATGAAGAGCGAATGTCTTTGCCTGATCCCCAGGGAGAGCTAACAGCAGAATCGGCGCTCATCACGCCACCTGGGGCTAAATTGCCAGCGATCAAGGGGGTGAGTTTCACCATTAAGAAAGGTCAGTTGGTTGGTATCCTAGGCCCAAGTGGTGCTGGCAAGTCTACTCTGGTAAGGGCGTTATTGGGTATATGGCCAACGTCAAGCGGAAAAATTCGACTCGACGGTGCTGATGTCTTTACCTGGGACAGAGAAGAACTTGGTTCATCGATTGGTTACTTGCCACAAGATGTCGAGTTATTTGAAGGAACGGTTAGTGAGAATATTTCACGCTTTGGAGAGCTTGACTCGGAGGCTGTGATAAAGGCCTGCAAGGCAGCCGATGTGCATGAGATGATTCTGCGCTTTCCAGATGGCTACGACACAATGATCGGCCCTGCTGGTGGAACTTTGTCAGGGGGGCAACGTCAGAGGATTGGTTTGGCCAGAGCGCTATACGGTGATCCCGCTCTTATTGTGCTTGACGAACCCAATGCCAACCTTGATGAGGCAGGTGAAACGGCTTTAACAAAGGCAATGACCGGTCTGCGGCATGCAGACGTAACGGTATTAGTCGTGACGCACCGGCCAAATATCCTCGCTGCTATGGATAACATAATGATTTTAAATGATGGTCAGATAGTTGCTTTTGACCAACGCGACAAGGTTTTAGCCCAATTGCAGTCACAGCAAACTGCGCTACCTGCTCGCCCTAGTACTGTTGTGCCGGGGTAATTGAATGAATCAGGGCCTGGGTGATATTAATGAGTGATGCAGTAGTTTTGGAGATGCCACGGGAATCTAAAGCCGTCGCGAAAGACACTGAACTTGATGTTGACGATCGGGGTGTTAGGCGCACCGGCGCTGTAATTGTGCTGCTGACTTTTGTTGTTTTTGGGTTTTGGGCTTTTTTGGCACCTATTGATGGTGCTGCACTGGCGCCCAGTGTGGTGGTGGTGCAATCGCACAGTAAAACAATTCAGCACCTGGAGGGAGGCATAGTAAAACGTCTCGCTGTTAGGGAAGGCGATAGCGTTCGTCGCGGGGATGTTTTACTGGAGCTGGATAATACGCAAAGTGCAGGCGAGCTGGGGATCGTTGAAGGCCAGTCAATTACGCTTCATGCCGAAGAGGCTAGGTTGCTAGCAGAAAGAGATGGCCTTGCTTCTGTTACTTATCCTGATGACTGGTCATCCATTGACGATGAGCGGGTTATTGAGGCGATGCAGGGGCAGAATCAAATTTTCTTAGCCCGTCAAAACGCCCAGCTTGGTCAAAAAACAGTGCTTAAACAGCGCGTTGATCAACTGCGTTCTCAGTCCGAGGGATTAGAGCAACTGAAAAACAGTAAGCAAGAGCTGGTAGAGTCCTACGAAGAAGAAATCGCAGACTTAAAAGATTTGTTGAAAGATGGTTTTGCCGATAAGAAGCGTTTGCGCGAGTTTGAACGAAATCTTGCCCAAACTAACGGCGATATTGCTGACATAATTTCCAGAATTGCAGGCATCAAAATTAAAATAGGTGAAACTCAGCTCGAAATTTTACAAGTTGATATGGAATTTCAGGAAGAGGTGGCAGATCGTTTAGGCAAGGTGCAAAGCGATCTGTTTGAGTTGGCTGAGCGTTCTCGTGTGCTGACAGACCGGGTGCGCCGTGTCTCGATTGTGGCTCCAGTTGACGGCATGGTTGTTGGGCTTTCAGTGCACACGGAGGGGGGTGTGATATCCCCTGGCAGCGCTCTTATGGAGATCATCCCTCTGGGTGAGAGCTTAATGATCGAAGCTCAAGTGCAACCCATTGATATTGACCGGGTCAAAACGGGAATGGTCGCGGAAGTGCGATTCAGCGCTTTTAGCAGTAATACGCTTCCTGTCCTTGAAGGTAAAGTACTGACGCTGTCAGCTGACCGCTTGGTTGATGAGCAAACGGGTATGCCTTATTTTTTGGCTCGAATTACGTTAACCCCTGAAAGCATGCGCGACCTTGAGAAGCTAGATGATGTCGTTTTACTACCAGGAATGCCTGCTGAGGTATTGATCAAAACAGGTGATCGCACTCTATTCCAGTATTTGACCAAGCCCTTTCGTAATATGTTTGCACGATCATTTATTGAGGACTAAAGGGCAATGTTTTTGCGCTACTGTTTACTTGCCGCTCTTTTGTTACTGCCTGCTTCTTTTGCCAGTAGCGAGGACTTGTTGTCCGTCTATTCTGACGCAGTAGAGGGTGATCCTCGACTGAAGTTGGCCGAATCAAAGGTGGGTATTGGTAAGGCGCTTCAGCAACAAGCCGTGGGTAATATGCTGCCTCAATTACGTGGTACGGGTTCATTTTCTGAGAACCGTCAAGACCTGGAGGTGGGCGATTTGAGCAGCGGAGGTCGAGATAGTTTTGCGGGCGAAAAATACAGCTTAGTTTTGAGTCAAAGTTTGTTCGACATGCCGAAGTACTTTTACTGGAAGAGCCAAAAACAGTTGAGCTCACAGTATGAAGCAGAGCAAGTCGAAGTAGCGCAGCAATTAATGCTGGACGTGGTGAGCGGGTATTTTGAAGTGCTCGAGGCGCAAGACTCTTTGGCGCTTATCAGCCATGAAATTGCGGCTACTGAAAGTTTACTGCGTCAAGTTGAAAGCCTTTATGAAAAAAAACTGGCCCAAATAACGGAACTGTTAGATGTTAGAGCCAGTTACGATGCCTTATTTGCAGATCAGGTATCGGCAGAAAGTCAGGTGGCTATTGCACGGCAGAAGTTGCAAGAGTTGACAGGTGCAGAGCTTGGCGAGCTGAGCCAGCTGAGTGACGATATTGAGTTTTTAGCGGTAGAGGGCTCTCATGCCGAGTGGGTTGAAAAACTACTCGCCCAGAACGCTTCTTTGGCCAGTCTGCAACGGGCCGTGATGGCGGAAGAGTACAGTTTGAAAGAAAAGAAAGCGAGCCGCCTGCCTGTTGTCGATTTGCAGCTGAGTCATCAAAAGAGTGATATCGGTTACGAGAACTCATTACGGCCAACAACAACTACCGACTATATTGGCGTGAATGTTGTTGTGCCTCTCTTTACCAGTGGCGTCACGTCGGGGCGTATTAGTGAAGCTTCACAGCGTCTTAATATGGCGCGTTACAATTACGAGACAGAATATCGAGCGCTCGTGAAGGAAGTGCGTGACGCTTTATTACAGGTCAATGCTAATGTTCGGCGTATAGGTGCGGCAGGCAAAGCTCTCGAGTCATCAAAAAGGGCACACCAGGCAATGCTGAAAGGTTTTACATTGGGCGCCGTGACAAGTGCTGATGTGCTTGATGCTCAACGCAATGTTTTTCGCACACGCCGGGATTTAGATCAGGCACGCTACGGTTATGTCTTGAATCGTACGCGTTTGTTAAAAGCGAGCGGGATGGTTTCGCCTCATGAGTTAGTACAAATTAATGAGTGGTTAATTGCTCAACCAGGTCAGTCTATTCCGCAGCCCTAAAAAACATGGGCTTATTTGAGTGTAGATTATTTCTGGGCGTTAATTGGCGTAGGGATATTTTGTGAATTTTAAGCATCAACAATCACTGAGTTTGTTGGTCGACGTCTCCTCCCTACGGGCCCCTCTGACCGGGGTGGGGCGTTACGTACTCGAGATTCTGACGCAAATCCCTGAGCAAGTCGAAGTGCGTGGCTTTAATGATTATCGACGCTACGAACCATCAGCCTTGAAAGCTTTTTTGAGTTCGTTTGATAAGCCAAAAAGTAAGCTTGCTTCTTATCAATCTCCTGCTCAGTCAAGAATTCGACCGCTTGCAAAGCAATTCATTAAGCGTGTTCCAGGTTCCCGCCAATTAAGAACACAATTGCAAAATAGACGTATTAGAGATTGTCTGGCCCAGAATAAAGAAGGCGTTTACTGGCAGCCAAATTTTATTCTTGGTAAATCAAAAACGCCATCCATGGTCACGGTTTATGACCTGTCCCATGTGCGCTTCCCCGATTTCCACCCTTTGGAGCGTCTAAGATGGTTACAGCGGGGACTGGCTCAAAGTCTTGATGATTCAGATCACATCATGACTGTTTCGGAGTTTAGCAAGGCCGAAATTATAGATGTTTACGGAATCCCTGCTGAGAAAGTTAGCGTCGTCTATCCCGGTGTCTCGAATGCCTTTCATCATACCTATAACCTTGATGAATTGGCCGAGGTTAAAAAGAAATACAGTTTGCCCGCCCAGTATGTGTTGTCATTAGGGACTTTTGAGCCGCGGAAAAACCTTAAAAACCTGGTCAGGGCTTACGCAATGTTGTCGTCTTCTCTGCGTAAACGTTACCCCTTGGTGCTAGCAGGAGGTCAAGGCTGGAAGCATAGTGAGACAGATAGTTTGATTGGGCAGTTGCAAAATAGGGGCGAGTTAATAAGGCTGGGGTATGTTGATCAATGGGATTTGCCATTGTTATATCAGGGGGCAAGTGCATTTGCTTATGTTTCTTTCTACGAAGGATTCGGTATGCCAGTAGCAGAAGCGATGGCGAGCGGTACGCCTGTCATTACTTCAGCCAATAGTAGTATGGAGGAGGTTGCCTTAGGATGTGCGCAGTTAGTGGAAGCTAGAGATGTGGACAGCATCACACAGGGTTTGTCCTACGTTTTAGAAAATGCACATGCACTTCACACACGTTGCGATAGAGCTCGAGAGCGAAGCTCGAAGTATAACTGGTCCTTATCTGCTGAAAAACTGCTGGAGACTGCATGTAAAATCAGTTTCAAATAAAGACTGCTTTGCGTATTCAATAGAGCAGTTATAACCGTATGATTTAATTCAGAATGGAAATAGTAAAAGTGAAAAAAGCGATTATTACTGGTATTACAGGTCAGGATGGGGCGTATTTGACTGAGCTTTTACTGGCAAAAGGCTACAAAGTTTTTGGTACTTATCGACGCACAAGCTCTGTTAACTTTTGGCGTTTAGAGCGATTGGGTATTGATCAGCATCCAAACCTGGAGCTTATTGAGCATGACCTTACTGACCTGGGTAATAGCATACGTTTGTTGGAATACGTCGAGCCAGACGAGCTGTATAACCTAGCAGCACAAAGTTTTGTCGGTGTTTCTTTTGAGCAACCACAAACAACGGCGCAAATATCTGGCATGGGTGTTTTGAATTTACTTGAGGCGGTGAGAATTGTCGATAAATCGATAAAGTTTTATCAGGCGAGCACTTCGGAGCAATTCGGGAAAGTTCAGGCGATACCTCAAGATGAAAATACGCCTTTTTATCCACGCAGTCCCTATGCTGTGGCGAAACTGTTCGCACACTGGTCGGTGATTAATTATCGCGAGTCATACGGCATCTTTGCCAGCAACGGTATTCTATTTAATCATGAATCGCCTTTGCGGGGGCGTGAGTTTGTTACACGAAAAATAACTCATAAAGTGGCAAATATAGCCAATGGTGACACTACGCCATTAGAGTTGGGTAATCTTGATGCTAAGCGCGACTGGGGGTATGCCCGGGAATATGTTGAGGGCATTTACAAAATCATTCAACACGATAGTCCCGATACTTTCGTTCTTTCATCCAACCAATTGCACAGCGTGCGGGAGTTTGTTGAATTATCGTTTGCGGCTACCGATATCTCTATTGAATGGCGCGGAACTGATGCGTCTGAAAAGGGCTACGATGCTGCTTCAGGCCGATTGCTGGTTCAGGTGAATCCGAAGTTTTACCGTCCCGCAGAAGTAGAGCTACTGATTGGTGATTACTCAAAAGCTGAGCGAGTACTTAATTGGCGACCAGAAACCAGCTTGAAAGCCTTGTCAGCGATGATGGTCGCCAGTGACCTGGAAGGTCTGAAAGCTGAGCAGCCTAAGAAATGGTAGTGAATGCGAATAAGGTATGGGTTGTTGGTGCGAATAGCTTTACCGGTACTTACCTGGTTGCTGCATTACAACGATCAGGCTATGTAGTCGATACCACTAAGGTGGATATTACCTGTGCTTCGCAAGTGGCTGAAACTGTTCACAGTATTTGCCCTGATTATGTTATCAACCTCGCCGCGATCAGTTTTGTACCCGAGGGGCAAAATGCATCAGTTTACGGGGTAAATACTTTTGGGCCTCAGTATATTCTCGATGCGTGTTTAGCGCTGAAGTCTCGACCTCGAAAGATTATCCTTGCGAGTAGTGCTAGCGTTTATGGCGTACAGGCTGACGATAAAATCAGCGAGACCTGCCGCCCCAACCCCGTTGATCACTATGGTTGCAGTAAATGGGCGATGGAGCAAATAGCCAATACCTATAAAGATGAGCTCAATATTTTGATCACGCGCCCATTTAACTATACGGGCTTAGGTCAGGATGAAAAATTTCTTATTCCTAAAATAGTCCAGCATTTTAAAAATAAAGCGGCCACGTTACAGCTTGGCAATCTCGATATTTCCAGAGATTTTTCAAATGTTCGCTGGATTGCTCAGGCCTACGTGGCGTTACTAGGGCTAGAGAATGAAGAGCAGCATATCGTCAACCTCTGTTCAGGTGAGATGAGTAGTATCGATGAGGTCTTGGCAATTGTCCGTCGCTTAACAGGTGTAAATCTGTGCATACAGTCGAGTAAAGCGCACGTTCGAGCGGCGGATATTATCCGACAGTGCGGTAGCAATGAACGCTTATACCAGATGCTTCCATCTTTGCCGCGCCCTATTACTATTAGAGAAACATTAAAGGAAATGGTGTTGGGGTGATGGAAGCAGGGCATTTAAAGAAAATTTGGCGTTACCGAGAATTTATCCTTAGTAGCGTCAAACGAGAGTATCAATCCAAGTATCAGGGCTCGCTATTGGGGTCGACTTGGGCGGTACTTAACCCGTTGGCAATGATTTTTGTTTATGCAGTGGTGTTTTCAAAAATTATGCAAGCGCGATTGCCCGATAGCAGCTCAACATTTTCTTACAGTATTTACCTCTGTGCAGGCATGTTAACCTGGAGCTTATTTGCTGAGATTATAGGGCGCGGGCAAACCATTTATCTTGAAAATGCGAATATTATTAAAAAGCTAAAATTTCCTATCGGAGCTCTTCCCGTTATTATGCTGCTGAATGCGGCATTGAATTTCTCGATTATATTTACCATCTTCATTGCTTTTCTCCTGGTCAGTGGTAATTTCCCTGGCTGGATGATTCTTTTTTTCTTTCCCGTGCTGCTTGTGCAGTTAATTTTTGCGATGGGTCTGGGTTTAACCTTGGGCGTATTAAATGTTTTTTTTCGCGATGTTGGTCAGCTGTTTGTTATTGTTTTACAGTTTTGGTTTTGGTTGACCCCCATCGTTTACCCGGCTGAAATATTGCCCGCCTCAATCGCAACCTACCTGCTCGAATTAAACCCTATGGCCGCGATAATTCGGTCTTATCAGGGTATTTTTGTCTATAGTGCAAGCCCCGATTGGCAGGGTTTAATGACGCCCCTTTTTCTTGGGTTTCTCCTCTGTTTGCTGGCGATGAGGTTGTTCACGAAGTACGGTGATGAAATTGTGGACGAACTGTAATGAGCGTTATCAAGGTTGAAGCCATCGGCAAAGCCTACAAACAATATTCGAATCGCTGGGGTCGACTGCTGGAATGGCTGCCCTTTTCCTCAGCGGTACACCACGAGCTCAAATGGGCGTTGCGCGATGTGAGCTTTAGCGTTGGTGCCGGGGAGGCTGTCGGCATTGTCGGTTTGAATGGCGCTGGCAAAAGCACATTACTTAAAATCTTGAGTGGTACAACTCGCCCTAGCACGGGTGAAATGAGCGTTGCTGGTAGAGTTTCAGCGTTACTTGAGCTGGGTATGGGTTTTCATCCCGATTTTACCGGTCGACAAAATGTGCTTATGTCGGGCCTATTGTCGGGAATAGCTCAGGAAGAGCTTTACAGTTTGATGCCGGCGATCGAGGCCTTCGCTGAGATTGGCGATTATTTTGATCGACCATTGCGTGTTTATTCAAGCGGTATGCAAATGCGGTTGGCCTTTAGTGTGGCAACGATTAAACGGCCAGATGTCCTTATTATCGATGAAGCTCTATCGGTAGGCGACGCGTATTTTCAACATAAAAGTTTTGATCGCATACGCGAACTGCGTACACAAGGTACGACCCTGTTGTTTGTTTCCCACGACAAAGGAGCCATACAGTCTATCTGCGATCGGGTCATATTGCTCGAGCAGGGAGCGGTTGTTATGGTCGGTGGGCCAGAACAAGTCATGGATTTTTACAACGCACGTATTGCTGAACGTGAAAACCAGACAGTGCGCCAGGAAACAAATGAGCGGGGCCAGGTACAAACAATATCCGGTACTGGCGAAGCGCGGCTTGTGGGCTTTTCGTTGTTGAATGAAGCGGGTGAAAGAATTGAAGTTGCCCATGTTGGTCAGCGCCTGGTGCTCTCTGTCACGGCTGAAGTGTTCGAGGACTTGCCTGAATTAGTATTGGGGTATGTCATTAAGGACCGGCTAGGCCAATCGATTTTTGGCACTAATACCCACCGTCTAAAGCAAGACTTAAAGGGTCTTCGCAAAGGAGAGACAGTCCAGTTTGATTTTGACTTTATTCTCAATCTTGGTGAAGGCAATTATTCGATTGCCTTAGCGCTACATACCGCAGATACCCATCTAGCCAATAATTTTGAATGGCGCGATTTGGCTTTAGTTTTCAATGTAGTCAACTTGCACCAACAGCCCTTTGTTGGTGTGGCTTGGTTGCCCCCCACTTTGAGATGTCAGCGTAATGGATGATTTTTACCAGGCTTTCGAGAATAAATTCAGGGGCGATCGAGAGCTTATTAAAAACCGCCTTTCTGTTTATCTTCGCTTTATTCAACCCCTAAAAAGTCTTTATCCTGATAGCCCGGTTATTGACTTGGGTTGTGGACGAGGCGAGTGGCTTGAATTACTCGGTGAATATGGAGGGTTTACGCCCCGCGGTGTTGACCTTAGTGAGGCAATGCTCGATAACGCCAAAGCACAGGGTTTAGTGGTTGAGCAGCAAGATGCCCTGGTTTGTCTAAAAGCATTACCTGATGGTAGCCAGAGTATCGTCAGCGGCTTTCATATCGCAGAACATCTTGTATTTGCTGAGTTACAAACGCTCGTGAGCGAAGCTCACAGGGTGCTAAGGCCGGGTGGATTGCTAATTCTTGAAACGCCAAACCCTGAAAACATCATAGTCGGTACGACTGACTTTTATAGGGATCCTACGCACCTGCAGCCATTGCCACCGGATTTATTAGAGTTCCTTGCGGCCTATGCTGGTTTTTGTCGAGGCAAAATAATTCGCTTACAAGAGCCCTATGATTTAGAACGGCATGGCCAGGTCACACTATTGAATGTTTTGGATGGTGTAAGCCCTGACTATGCAGTTGTTGCACAGAAGCAGGCGGACTCGACTACCCTGGCGTTATTTGATCCCCCTTTTGACGACAGCTATGGTTTGACGCTGTCAGCCCTTGCCACTAGGTTCAACCAGGAACAAAATAACAGGGTGGCCCAGGTGGATGCGCGCTACCGAGAGCTGGCTGAGGGCCACGGTCACTTAAGTGAACAGCTTCACAGGCTTGACGAAAGTCACCAGGGTCTGGTTCTCAGGTTGCAGGATTTAGAACAACAAACCATCGCTGCTCTGGCACGCGAAGCAGACATGCTATCGAGTAAATCCTGGCGCTACACCCAGGTCTTACGGCGTATAGCCAATTGGTTTAGGGCCCGGGATAAGTAGCGATGAAGATACTGCTACTGTGTACTTATCCTTATCGTGATGGCCGCCATGGTGGACAAATTAGAGTGGCTAATTTGATCGAGTGCTATCGCAACGCAGGTTTCTCTGTTGATGTTGCTGGTGTATTGGGTAGCGCGAATTATCCCAAATCAGAAGGTTTTGTTGCTTATCCAGGCCTGCAGGCCCTATCAGCGGTGATTGCAAACCCATTTCTAATGGAAGATGTCGCCCTCGGGCAATTGTTTGCAGAGGACGACAGCTGCTATTGCCAGTTAGCCGTAAAAATCCAGTCAGAGCCCGATGTGATTCATGTTGAACAGCCCTGGTTGTTTGGTTTCGTGCAGCGCTTAGTGGCGGACAAGGGCTGGTGTAACACCAAAATACTCTACGGTTCACAAAATATTGAATATCAACTGAAGGCTAAAATTCTTGCCCCGCACTTGCCTCCTGCCAGGGTCGAAAAATACGTCGATAAGGTTCAACAGCTCGAGCTTGCTGCAACGCTTCAGGCTGATGCGGTCGTCTGTGTTTCAGAACACGACCTGCAATGGACTCGGCAACGAACACAGGCGCCGTCTATGGTGGCGGCTAATGGTGTAAGCCCTTGGTCGGTGACGAGCAAGGGTATTGATGGCGCCAATAAAATTTCAGGGTGTCGAAAATTCGCCTTGTTCTGTGCCAGCGCTCACCCACCGAACATGGAAGGCTTTTTTGAGTTGCTGGGTGATGGTTTTGGGAGTTTGTCGCAGGACCAGAGATTGGTAATAGCGGGTAGTGCGGGGCCTGCGATAACCGGTGACGCCCGTTTGGCAGCGTCTGCTCGGCTGGCAGAAGGCGTTGTGAGTGCCGGTATTGTCGGGAATGATTGTCTGGGTGGTTTGCTGGAAACAGCGCACTGCATCGTTCTTCCTGTTACTCAGGGTGGGGGCACTAATCTTAAAACGGCAGAAGCTCTGTGGGCGGGGCGCCATATCGTCTCGACAAGCACGGCGATGCGCGGTTTTGAACAGTTTATCGATAGTCCGGGCGTGTTTGTGTCAGATCAGCCCGCCGTGTTTAAACAGAATTTACGCCTGGCGATGGCGGCGCCGCCGTTGCGCTTAAGCAGTGAAGATCGCAAAAAACGGGCGCTTGTTTTATGGTCGCACACCCTTAAAAATTTGCCCCGGTTTATTATGGATAAATTAAAGTGTTAGAAGCGGTTAATGGATAGTCAGCCAACAGTTTGGATTAATGTTACCACCAGCAGCCAGTGGCATCGCGCTGTTGTCGGCGTTGTCAGGGTTGAGAAAGAGCTATCCCTCGGTTTGCAAAAGCTCTACCCCGAGGGATGCTACAAACGCTGTGTTTGGCAAGTTGACCGATTTGTTGAATATGTTCCGGCGCCTGGCGAGGTTGTGCAGGAGGCATCTGGTGTTGACGACCCGTCAGAGGTGCAGTCAGCGCCAGCCCAGCGTCCCCTGTTGTTTCCGATACTGTCGCGACGTGAAGCTGCCAACGCCATAGCTCAGGGCATTTTGTCCCTGGCGCCGTCGCGTCTGCGGCCTGTTATCAATCGCGTTTTGTGTTGTTTCAAAAATCCATTAGCGCGCCTGGTTTGTAGTCAGCCTTATCGTCGCCTTAAGCAATACTTCCAACGACCCAGTAGAGTGGGTACCGAAGTAGCCGAGGTGTTTGGTAAAGCAACGAAAAGTATTTTTAGTCCGGGTGATGTGCTTTTATCGGTGGGTCTAGACTGGGACTATCCTTACGCGAAAGAGTTTATGCGTTTGCGTAAGACAGAATCCGTTAAAATTGTCCGCTGTTGTTATGACCTCATACCGGTGCTTTATCCGCAGTACTGTGTCGCCGATGTGGCAGCACATTTTACCCGTTACTTTCTCGATGTTGCCGATAGTAGCGATCGTGTGCTGTGCATTTCCAGACAAAGTGAGAGTGACCTCGAAGACCTATTGTCTCGGACAGGTGGTCGGCCTGTGGCTACGCGGGTCTTTACGCTCGGCGACAACGTGATTGAGGGGCGAGTAGAGAGTATTGGCAGCGAAGTGCGCGATATTGTTGCCGCCCCGTTTATTCTCTACGTGTCGACAATTGAGCGGAGAAAAAACCATCAGGTGCTTTACCAGGCCTATCATCAGCTCTGTAAGGAAGGAAAAAAAGACCTGCTGCCCAAGCTCGTATTTGTTGGCATGCGCGGCTGGGGAGTAGATGAGTTGCTGAAAGACATTGAGCTCGACCCGGTAATAAAAGACACTATCGTGCTGTGCAATCACGTCAACGATGCTGAGCTGCAACTGTTATACCAGCAGTCGGTCTGCTGCGTATTCCCATCGTTGTACGAGGGCTGGGGCTTGCCCGTTGCGGAAGCACTGGCTCTGGGTAAGATCGTGCTTAGCTCTGATCGTGGTTCGTTAAAAGAGGTGGGTGGGGATCTCGCCACCTATATTGATCCCTGGCATTCGGGTGCATGGGCTGAAGAGATAGAGCGAATAGTCTGTGACCACGATTACCGCGAGCGACTCGCTGAGCAGGTTAGGGCAACTTATCGACCCAGGCAATGGCGCGATACAGCGGTATCTGTGAAGGCAGTGCTGGATGAGTTGCTTGTTCCGTTATCTGAACCGCAAACTTTTTACTGCGGTTATGACTTGACGGTAGGCGTTGGGCAGCCCGTTGGCCCATTGATTAAAAGCCGAGGCAGGCACGGTCTGCTGTTTAGCGGACCGAACAAGGTATTAGCTGCTGGTCGTTATGTACTCGAAATCTGGGATCGACCAACACAGCGTACAAGGGGTTGCTGTTCTGTGTGTGTTTATGGCGACGGTGTTGCTATTGCGGCACAAAACGAAATTGACTTCACTCCGACGAATGATCAGCAGGTGCTGCTGAGATTGTCGTTTGAACTATCCGCACAGGTCGACGATTTTGATGTGCAATGTCGGCTTACCGCTGGCGAGATAAGTGTTGAGCGGCTGGTTTTGATGTCTCAATGAAGGGAAGAGTGAAGTTGTTAGTTTGCTTGCGGTTGATGGTTGTTAACACGCTTCCGATCATGTTTTGGCGCAGAAGGTGGCGCGCTGGAATCCTTCGACCCAGAGCGAAAAAACTACGTAACATCGTACTACTACGCAGTTTTTCGCAGAGGACGCTAACCATTTCAACCGTTAGGCGGGAGTTCATGACTTATTCAAAGGCTGTTTGAGAGAAGGGTGGGCTAGTGCTAGGTTATATTCGTCTGCTATTGGCGACAGTCGTATTGTTGTCCCATGTCGATGTTAGGATTTACAGTCTTAATCCAGGCGTGATTGCTGTTGTGATGTTTTACATGTTGGCTGGTGTTGTAGTAACGCATCTTTGGCATGAGGTCATCGCTGATGGACCGAATAAGTTGTGGCGTTTTTATCGCGACCGTCTACTTAGAATCACCCCTCTATACTTCTACGCTGCGTTGCTAGTGTTGTTATTTTTACTGATTACGGACTATGGCGATCCGCATTACAAGCCCTTAGCGTTATTGAATAACATCTTGATTATTCCGTTAAACTACTACATGTACCTTGATAGTACCGTCATGTCAGCACCCGCATGGAACTTGATACCGCAAGCGTGGTCCTTAGGTGCAGAGCTACAGGCATATCTGGTATTGCCTTTGGCACTAGTGTACCCGCGAATTAGGCTGGTGCTTTTTGGCATGAGCTTTGCCGTTTATATAGCGGCAAATCTTACCTATATTAATGCCGATCACTACGGTTACCGCTTGCTGCCGGGGGTGTTGTACGTCTTTCTGATAGGTAGTTATTTGAAAGAAAGCCAGGCAGGCAGGCATAAAATCACCCTGCCATTGCTGTTTTTTGTTGCTTTAAGCTTGGTGTATTTGCTGTTTGAGGGGACAGGTCTGTTCCCTAGAGCGTATATGAAAGAAACACTGATTGGCATGCTCATAGGCATACCCTTGATTACCACAGCGTATTTGTCGTCAATTAAGCTGCCTTATAATCGTTTTATGGGTTCGTTGTCGTACGGTGTTTTTTTGACGCATTTTCTTGTGATATGGCTGTTGGATTTTTGGGATGTGGCGACTAGCCATTCACTGCTTTACTGGGCCCTGTTGCTGGGTATGACCGCCATCATTTCAATAATCGGTGTCTTTCTTGCCGAAAAGCCACTGCTCAAGCGTAGGCAAAGAACGTAGTGCGCGGCAGTGCGAATAAGATCACGACCCACTGAAGCTGCTTATTTTAACTTACAGCGGGTAGGCGAAGTTGTTTCTAGCTTTGAATTTGACGGATTAAGCCTTTCGAGGGCGGCCATGTTATTGTGCTTTCCGTCACGGCCAAGCCTGAAATGAGTTATTAGAATGAACCCTTAATACTTTATATATAAAGGGGTTTGAGCAAAAAAGGAGGAGAGGAAAAGAGCGCCATGAAAATGACGTGCAACTATTATCCTGGCCCGCAAGACCGTTTTCTAGGCGAGTGGTAAAAGTGCGACAGACTAAGCAAGATTTTAGAATTTTTTTTTAAATTAGGTAGTATCAACTAGGTTTCTTGTTATACTCCGGGACGCGTTTTATGAAAATATAGAATGCTATCGATAGTTCGGCTGTAGTTTAGCTGCACAGTTGTGAGGGGTAGACGGCAGTTGCTTGCTTTTACTGACACGAGACTTGTTCGTAAGCATGACTGCAGGTGGTAGGCGGTAATCCAAATGCCACTTAGCGTGAAGGCCCGAAACGGGTCTTGTAGAAGTAGGCGTTTATCCCGCGCAGATAATTGGTGCACCTTTTTGATGTGATAATCGCAACAGTGTCAGTTATGCATGGTTGCTAACTTTATATTTCCAATTGGAGAAGAAAAATTATGCCATTTACACAAACAGAAATTTCCGAGATCTACGTCGCCGTTTTCAATCGGGCGTCGGAAGGCGAGGGCAGCCAGTATTGGCAGAACTATGCCGGGACAAAAAGTCAGCTGATCGACGAGACATTAGCGACTGCAGATGCTCAAGCTTATTTTGGTTCCGCCCTTGATGCTAACCAATCCTTTGTTGAGCATATTTACGTTAACACTTTGGGTAAAACCAATGTTGAAGATCCAGATGGTATTGCCTTTTGGGTAGCAAAACTTGATGCTGGCGAAACACGTGGCTCTGTGGTTGAGGCCTTGATCTTTGCAGCCCAGCAGCCTGAAAATGCTGGCGCAGCGCAGGACCAGTTCAACAACCGTGTTGAAGTCTCAAACTACACAGCTGAGAATGTCTATGCTCCACCCGCGGACTACGCAACATCTTTAGCCTTTGGTGGCGACCTGGTAGTCACCAGTGATGATGCGACCGTGACTTCTGCTAAGACGAGCGTTGATGCGTTGGCAGATAGTGGTAATGGCGGTGGCGGTGATAACGATGGCGACACCTTCTTACTGACCACGGACCAAGACAATTTAACCGGTACAGAGTTGGACGACGAGTTTGTCGGCTATATTTTTGACAACCAAAATACAGCACAGTCGGGCGACATGATTGACGGTGGCGCTGGGCATGACTCTCTGTACGCTGACGTCGGTAGCTCGCAAAACTTTGCGATCACACTGCACACCACAAGCGTTGAAGATTTCGCCGTTCGTGCTCAATCTTACGGTGGCTACGGTGCAGAGAACAACATCGCTAACGAAGCTCAAGTGCAAATCGATGCAGAGCGTATGGTGGGCACGACTCGGTATGACACAGATAACTCACGTCAAGATCTGATCATTGAAGATGTACGCATCGAAAGCAGCGAAATCACCAAAGACATTACCGTTGGTATGATCCAAACCGATCCAGGTGATGTAGATTATGGTTTGTACTTTGACCAGCATTCACTGCGCGCTGCGCCTGCCGTCACTGCCGGTGCGGTATTAAATCTTGAATTAATGGATACACGTAGCGCCGATGCTGGCCTCGATCCATTGTTGGAAAACCCCTTTAACGGCTTTACCTTTAAATTGGATGGCACTGGCTACGAGGTCAGCTCTGATGCGATTGATGACGCGACAACCTATTCAGAGTTGTTGACGGGCATTCAAGACGCCTTGGCTACAGTCGAAGGTTTGGAAGACTTTACAGCGTCTATTTCTGGCACCTTTCAGGCAATTGATACAGTGTCTGGAAACAGCCTGACGGGTCAGACGATTACATTGACCAATGCTGGCTCTGGTATTATTGAAGAAGGTGCATGGACAACAGCTGATGGTACTGTGCCATCGAGCTCGGGTCTTCACTTGGTTCAGGACACCTTGCCTCCTTCTCAAACAGGCAACCTGATCACCAGCACTATCATTCTTGATGACGTTGGCCGCGGCTCTATGGGCGGTGATCTGATTATCGGTGGTATGTCAACGGGTGAAACATCCACTTCTAAAGGCGTTGAGCGTTTTGATATTACTGTTGAGCGTTCCAGCCAGAATCAGGAAATCAGCTCAACCAATAACACCTTGCAAGAAGTCTATGTGGTTAATGGCGAAACCAAAGGTGACTTGACCGTCGCTGGCGACACTAATGGCGATAACGACATTCCCGGTTCGGGCGATGGTTCTGACCCCGCTAATGGCACTGCTGGTTTTACCGATGTGCGTTTGTTTGATGCCTCAGCGATGGAAGGTTCAGTCAATATCACTGCTGAGCTGCGCGACAGCGTAACAGCGAAATACATGACCTTGACTGACGATGCAACCAACCAGACAGCCGACAATGTTGACTTCATCTATACGCTGGGTCAAAACAACGACTCGCTGTCTATTGATATAAGCGAAGGAAACCTGGCTGCTGCGGGTACAACCACGCGCGAAGACTTCACGTTTGTTGCCAATGGTGGCAATGGTAATGACACCATTACTACGTTCATTACCGACAGTGCTGATGACGCCGATAACTGGTACATCAACAGCACCTTAAATGCCAATTTAATGGTTAACGGTGATGCTGGTAACGACACAATTACAACCAGTGGTGCGGGTAACTTTGTTATTAACGCCGGTTCGGGTAATGACACGGTTTACACTGACAATACTGGCGCTAAGGCCGCTTGGGTTGTGAATGCGATAAACAATAACCTTGCCGACCTGCAAAGTGATGTCGTTACAATGGCCAATGTGACTGACCAGTTGTTGTACAAAGCCAAGCTGACCGTGACCTTCTCTGGTGCGACAACTTCTGCTACTTCAGGTCTTACTACAGGTGCTGCAGTGGCTGGAGCCAAAGGTTTTGAAAGTACCGTTGAAATTGGTACAACAGACCATATTGGTAACCGCGCGCAAATCAACCAGGCCATTAAAGAAGCGATTAACGATGATGCCGTACTAAGCAAGCTCTTGGTGGCGACTGACGGCCCAGGAAATACGCTGGTCATCACCTCCTTGGTTGACGGTGAGTTTGACGCAGACGATCTTGATTTTGATATTACCTCTTACACTGCTACAGCGGGCGAAACGACTGATGGCAGTACCCTGGATACAGCTTGGGAATTGCTGAATGCTGACTCAGACGTCAATGTTACGCAAGCTGCTCTGGATACAGCGGCAAGTAATGCAGCTTTGCTAATCGATACTGAAGTACTAGCCCTTAGCGGTTCTGCAAGTGATGCCGTAAGCGACAATATTGTTAATCTGGGTTCGGGTGATGACGTGGCTGTTCTGGGTACTGATGATGAGTCGAATGACATCGTCGTGCTGTCGGGCTCTTCAATTGGTCACAATACTATCTTTAACTTTGATATCGCCGCTCCTGATGGTGATGGTACCGCCACTAACCAGGACGCGCTGGATGTCACCGCTTATCTGGGTGGTTTAGAAAGTGCTAGTACAAGTATCGAGTCACAAACAGTAATTCCAACAGTCGGTGTTCAAGGTAGTTTCGCTGGTGGTCAGAGTGTTGAAGCGAATGAAGTCTATATTTTCAACGACTTTGTTGAAGACATTACTACTGTACAAGAAACCTGGGCTAACTTAACAGCATCTGAGCTACTGGCTGCTATCCAAGGTACAAACACTGCTGGTGCCGATGACTTTGGTAATATCACCGAAGCTGATCTTGATGTGGGCAACAGCAATACTGACTTGGTGGGAAGCATCATCAAGAACGTTATTTTTGTTGAAAATGACTTCAACGATGGTGAATACAAGGTCTTTGAGCTGACCGCAACCGTTGGCACAACGGATGAGTTCACCTCAGCTAACCTGGTTGGCATCGTTGACTTCGGTGACTCCTTGATTGCAGCTACTACAACCTTGATCTAATGGCATTGCCCTGGTAAAACAGGGCTTTGTTTAACGATTAGTTTTAGACTCATAGCTTTACAGTTATAGTTTTACAGTTATAGCAGGGTGGATTCAGCGTATAGATGAAGCTCTGGTACCTGTTTAAAGGTACAAAATCGATAAACCCCGGTTCAGCAATGGACTGGGGTTTATTATGTGAGCGACAAAAAATACAATAGGATGCGGCGCAAAAAATTGCTGAGTGCATTGCCTAATCAGTGAGATTGCGAGAAAAGATTTAAAACACGATTCAAGCGTTGGGATTGAAATCAATGAAACAAAATAGTTTGGGAATTATGTTTTTGTCGTTAGCAGAGACCTATCGTGAGCGTATTGCAATAAGAAGCGGCAATGGCGATTTAACCTATGCCGGTTTCAAAAGTGCAGTGATTTCATGTGCCTTACACTTAAAAAATAAGGGTGTTGAACAAGGTGCTCTGGTCAGTATCGACATGAAGCCAACGGGAGTAGAGAGCATTGGCCCGATAGTCACAACGCTAGCGGTATCTCTTCTTGGTGCGCATTGGATCCAACACGACCCGGCTTATCTGGCAGAGGGGTCCTCCCTTGACGTGTCAAGAGTACTCACAAATAGATTAGATGGTGACCTGCCAGGTATTTATCTAAAAGTGAGCCATGATTTTTTTACCGACCTGCCCGCAAACTATCAAGCGCATGAGAGTTTGCAGTTTGATGGCTACGGAGATGATGACTCCTTTTTTATAGCCGCATCATCAGGTACGACGGGTGAGCCAAAAAAAATGGCGATTAGCAGCACAATGATGTTTGAACGTGCTATTTCACTGACAGAATTTCAAGATTTACAAACCCCCTTATTATTGACGACGAAATTTATCAAAATTTCGAATATGGCCGTTTTACACATGCTGGCAACCTTTTTGAAAGGCGGTACCTATGTTTTGGCTGAATCGTATAAAGCCATGTCTGGGTTAGGTGTCAATCATGTCGTTGCGTCTCCGGCCCAGTTCAAATCCTTATTAGCAGATGTTCCAGTGCCGTCAAAACCGGAAATTTTTCAGGCTAAAGTGGTTGGGTCCGGTTTACCGTCAAAATTACTGAAAGTGCTGCTGCAGTATTTTCAAACGGTTCGCGTCAGTTATGGCTCGACCGAGGCCGGCCCGGTAACGACACGTCTGATAGCAGAGTATTCCAACGATACATCTGTGGGTACTGTAAACACGGGCCCTAGTGTTGAAATCGTTGATAAGGACAACAAGGCTTTAAAGCCAGGCGAGCTTGGTGAAATTAGAATAAAGTCGAGGGCGCAAATCGCAGGCTATAAAGATGCACCCCAAGCCTCAGCCGAGGCGTTCAGGGAGGGCTGGTTCTACCCGGGTGATATTGGCTATCTAGGCGCTAGTGGCCAACTGTACATCCGTGGTCGAGTAAAAGATCACTTGAATATCGGCGGTGTTAAATTTAACCCCCATGAAATAGATGAGCTTATCGTTTCTACTGAGGGGATAAGCGAGGGTATGTGTTTTACTGATCAAGACCAGGACGGCTTCACTGTATTGGCTGCGGCAATTAGTGTTGCAAAGGGTCAAAATGTAGAAGTGACACTGAATTCACTGTTGTCTCAATTTAAACAGAAGGGTTTGGGGGAAGCGTTGTTTCCTAAGCATATCTATCCGGTCACCGCTTTGCCTCAAAATGTTAATGGCAAAACCGGGCGCCATACTCTGACAGAGGCGGTAAGAAACGTGCGACCTATCGTTATCACCATTGATAGCGGCGCTCTACACTAAATTGTTGGTATAACAACGTATGATAGCGGTCATTGGTTCAGGCATTACAGGGGCATTTCTGGCATTTTCTTTAGCAAAAAAAGGATGTGCAGTGACCGTTTATGACGGGCATACAGTTGAGTACTCAGGTACAAGTTGTAACCCCGGTGGTATAAACCCTTTTCATGGCCCAGCTATGCCAGGAATCATGGAAGATTTCTATCTTGAGAGCTATAAAGAGCACCTTGCGAATTCAGATGAAATTCAAAAAATATCTGGCCTGGATTTTAACTTAAAGGTTGTTGATCGATTATTTCTAGCCTTCAATGATGACGATGAGCAAGGGCTAAAGCGTATGCAAAAGCCCTATCGCCAAGCCCAGAGTTTTGATGCGCGCTGGTTAACGTCGAGCGAAGTTGCTCAATTAGAGAGTAGAATCAGTCACAATTGCGTCGGCGGATTATTCACTACGGGAAATTTAAGTGTTAACACGCAGTTATATGTCGCCGCCCTGAAAAAATCAGCGCAACGTTTAGGGGCTCAATTTGTCGATAAGAATGTGCGTGAGATACATTTCGCTGGTGAAAAAGCAACGCACGTAGTCGTTGAAAATAATAAAATTCCAATATCGTCTGTCGCTGTAACCAGTGGCGTGTGGACGGCAGAAATATTAAAACCGATTAAACCGGCCTTGAAAGTACGCGCAGTAAAAGGTGAACTATTGTTGGTTGAAATTAATGGCCCACCGCTGCCTTTAGATATTACGTATGGTCTGACAGGCTTGTATCAATTTAAGCCGGGCCTCTATTGGGCGGGGGGTACACAATCGGGCTCTTTGCCAGAACCTGGCATCACAGCTGCTGGCAGAGAAGAAATTTTAGCAAATTTACGCCGGATTTTACCCGGGATAACAAAAATAGCCTGTATCGAGCACGATGCTGGCTATCGACCTATGGCCGAGGACAGTTTGCCGGTTGTAGGAAAAATAACCCCCTACGAAAATATCTTTATTGGCACAGGGGGTGGCTCGAAAGGTGTTTTGTTAAGTTCAGGTATCGCGAAAACGTTAGCTGGCTTGATTAATGGAGACAGTGATACAGGGCTCGAATTTTTGTCGCCCGACAGGTTCAGCGATGAGTGATAAATTTAAAGTTGTTTGTATAAAATGCAGTTGTGAACAATCTGCCAAGTACAGCCCTTTTTGTGAAAAATGTGGGTCCTTAACAGAGGCAGTTTTTGATCTATCGAAAGTGACACTGAAAGATTCGGCTAACCCTTATGAACGTTACTTTGATCTTATTCCGGTCAAAGACAGAGAGTTATTGCCAAAAAAGGCGGCAATGACACCCATGATTCACAGTCAATCTCTGGGTGATCGGCTGGGTCTGCAGAATCTCTTTTTGAAAGACGAAACGGCTAATCCGACGGGCACGACAAAATATAGAATGGCAGCTGTTTCTCTGCCCTATTTATTTGAAAGTGGGGTTCGTCATTTTTGCACATCTTCGACAGGCAATAGCTCAACGGCCTATGCTTATTTGCTGCGTCTAATTCCTGACCTTGAAATGAGTTTGTTTACCGGCAGCGAATTTCGTAGCAGGGTAAACTATGTGCCTAGCCAACAACTCACGCATTACATTTTGCATGATGCGAGCTTTGCCGAGGCCTTTAATGCCGCTGCGGTTTTTGCACAAAAAATGAATTTTACTTCGGAACGCGGTTTTTTTAACTTGGGTAGACGTGAGGGTCTGAAGTTGGCTTTGCTAGAGTCTGTCGATCAAATCCAGCAGCCCATCGACTGGTACGTGCAGGCTGTGTCGAGCGCGATGGGTGTCTATGGTTGTTATAAAGCATCAGAAGAACTGCAGAGACTCGGTATTGTGCAGAAGAGGCCTAAACTTTTATGCGCACAACAGGACAGCTGTAGCCCTATGGTTAAGGCGTGGAATGAAAATTCACCAGTTATAAAACAAGAGCACATTGTGAAAAACCCCCAGGGTATTGCAAAAGCAATATTGCGCGGTGATCCAACCAAAGTGTATCCGTATATGAAACAGATTGTTGATCAAAGCGGAGGGGTATTTACCTCTGCTACTGAAGCTGAAATTAGAGAGGCAAAAGATATTATTTTGGAGCTGGAAGGCTTGTCAATCTGTTTTTCCGCTGCAACCGCTGTTGCGGCAGTCATTAAGCTTGCTAAGCAAGGTCGATTTGATGCGAAAGAAACGATTGTTATTAATTTGACGGGTAGCGATCGTCGTTATGATTCAGTTCCGGAGGATGTTTGCCATTTGAAAAAAATCAAGGGTGATTGGCTTCCTTTTGAAGCAAGGCGCAGTGGCAGTTAATTGACACAAGCTGGAATTTTTCAATAATACTCCTGTTTAAGCATGACATAGTAAATTAAGAGGCAAGACATGGCAGAAAAGTCAGACCAAAAAATTCAGATTAACAATGTTGAATATAATTTAAGCGATTTATCAGAAAATGCACAGGGTCAATTACGTGGGGTGCAAATTGCTGAAAATGAAATGAAACGCTTGAATACTCAGTTAGCACTGGCCCAAACGGCGCGTAATGCCTATATGCAGGCGCTACAAGACGATTTGCCTGAAAAGACCGAATAATTAAATTCTGTGGTTCACGGTCGATTCTGATTAGCGAAGATATATTAACGTCAAATTGATTCATTCTGGTTTATTGTGTGAGTGAGCAAGAAACTTCACAGGAATAAGGTTGCGGTTTGTGTGCTGTGCTTGTAATGGCGTTTTTTGAAGGCTGAAGATGGCACTAGAATATTGACCTGGCGCAGTAGTTCTCTTTGTTACTGCTGTTTTGATGGGCATTGAGCGATTATTAATGGCTTTCTCATCAAGTGGTTTACCTATCAAACATGTCTTGTGTCACTGCTACGGTCTTTTATTTGAATGAAAACTGTTATCGTGCATGACTGGCTCGCTGCCAGCGGTGGTGCGGAGCTGGTGCTTGAGCAGCTGCTGCAATGTTACCCCGATGCCAATATCTTCACCCTGGTGGATGTTATGCCGCCCGCGGAACGTGGTTTTCTTCAAGGCCGTAAAATAACCACCAGTTTTATTCAGCGTCTGCCGGGTGTGCAGCGCCATTTTCGCCACTTTTTACCCCTTATGCCCCGTGCCATTGAGGCGCTCGATGTGAGTCAATATGATCTCGTTATATCCAGTAGCTGGGCCTTTGCTAAGGGTGTCAAGGTTCGGCCTGACCAAACCCATGTGAGTTACGTGCACACACCTATTCGCTATGCCTGGGACCAGCAAGAGCTCTACTTGCAGCAGGCTGTAAGCCTGGAGCCATTGCGCAAGTTGGCGCGTTTTTTTCTTGCGGGTCTGCGCCGCTGGGATATTAAAACGGCGGGGCGGGGCGGGCAGTTAGTGGCCAACTCCCATTTTATTGCGGAGCGGATTGCACAGTGCTGGCAGCGCGAAAGTCGCGTGTTAAATCCGCCGGTGGCTCTCGATGATTTTACGTGTACCGAAATTAAAGAGGATTTCTACGTTACGGTTTCTCGGCTGGTGCACTACAAGGCGGTCGAAGTGCTCATTCAGGCGTTTAACGCGATGCCCGGCAAGCGTTTGGTGGTGATTGGTGACGGCCCCCTGTTTAAAAAGCTAGAGGCCATGGCGGGACCGAATGTGACGTTGTTGGGCTATCAGTCGCGGGAGGTCGTGGTGGGTTATTTACAGCGCGCTCGGGCCTTTGTGTTTGCGGCCCATGAAGATTTTGGCATTGTCGCCGTTGAGGCCCAGGCCTGTGGTACACCGGTTATTGCCTATGGCGTTGGCGGTGTTCTGGATAGTGTGATTCCCTATACCGGTTCAGACCCGGTAGATGCTGGTTATTCACCAACGGGCTTGTTTTTTGATCAGCAAACGGCAGACAGTGTGATGGCGGCAGTTGAACGTTTTGAGACATTGCCGGATGCTATTTCATCACAGGCTTGCGCAGCCAATGCGGCGCGTTTCTCCCCTGGGCACTTCCGCCATGAGTTTATGGCTATTGTTGAGCAAGCAATGGACAATAGCGCCGCATAGTACGTTGCTAATAGTTTTATTATTTTAAGAGCACTTGTTTACCAACGGTGGATCTTTTTAAACGACGCAGCATGGTCCTACAATGGCTTGCTGCAAAAAAGGGCTCTCTCTAGTGAAGGACTGTAAAATGATACCTGTTGTACTTTCTGGTGGTTCTGGTAGTCGCCTTTGGCCTCTCTCGCGGGCGCATTATCCCAAACAGTTTATTCCTTTGGCGAGTGAGCAAACCATGCTGCAAGCGACACTGGGCCGTTTACAGGGTCTGCGCGCAGAAGCCCTGTCGCCGCTAGTGATTTGCAACGAGCAACACCGTTTTATGGTGGCCGAGCAGCTGCGCGAGATAGACTTGGTGGCGCAGGGGATTTTACTGGAGCCCGTTGGCCGTAATACTGCACCCGCTGTTGCCCTGGCGGCCCTGGCGGCTGCCCCTGATGACATCTTGCTGGTCTTGCCGGCTGATCATGTGATTGAAGATATTGTGGCTTTCCATAGAGCCGTTGAGCTGGCCTGTTGCGAAGCGGAAAAAGGTGCGTTGGTGACCTTTGGTGTGGTGCCAACGTCTGCACAAACGGGTTATGGCTATATTCAGGCAGCGAGTGCTGAGGGTGCTGGATTTAGGGCGTACAACATTCAGCAATTTGTCGAAAAACCGGATTTAGCGACCGCACAGGCTTACGTCGATAGCGGTGATTATTACTGGAATAGTGGCATGTTCGCCTTTAGGGCGGGCCGTTATCTTGAGGAGCTGGCGCGTTATCAGCCGGAGATGCTCAGTGCCTGTCAGGCCGCGTTTGAGGGTGCCAGTGTCGATCTCGATTTTACTCGCCTCGACAAAGCGGCGTTTTCTGCCTGTCCTGATGATTCCATTGATTATGCGGTGATGGAAAAAACAGACAGTGCTGTAGTGATTCCTCTCGATGCTGGTTGGAGTGATATCGGCAGTTGGTCGGCGCTGTGGGATATTTCCGAAAAAGATGCACAGGGCAATACCTGCAAAGGTGATGTGCTCGCAGTCGATACCCACGATTCTTATTTACACACCAATGGCCGTTTGTTGGCGACAGTCGGCATTAAGGGCTTGGTAGTGGTGGAAACTGATGATGCTGTTTTGGTGGCCGACAAAAGTTGCGTGCAAGAGGTAAAATCGGTGGTTAATCAACTACAGACTCGGGGCCGTAGTGAACGCGAGTCCCACCGTAAAGTGTATCGTCCCTGGGGAATGTACGATTCAATTGCCGCCAATGAGCGCTATCAAACGAAGCGCATCGTGGTGAACCCCGGTGCGCAGCTGTCACTGCAAAAGCACTATCACAGGGCCGAACATTGGGTGGTGGTGCAGGGTACGGGGCTGGTGACCCGCGGTGATGAGAAGGTGATGTTATCGGTCAATGAGTCCATTTATATTCCCATTGGCATGAAACATCGCTTAGAAAACCCGGGAGTTATCCCTCTGGAAATTATTGAAGTACAGACGGGTGATTATCTCGGTGAGGATGATATCGTGCGCTTTGACGACCAATACGGGCGGGCAGAGGAAAAATAACCTTCGTTACCGCCCACTGCGAGGGCTTGTCGTCACGTTTATTTTCAACGCTTATTCGCCGGGTGTTATTTAGCAGTGCGCATCGCAGGGGTGCTTCTGTACAATATGGCCTTTTGCGCAAACACTGTAATGTCCCCTGGGCATTATTAATCATTTGCCTATAGGCGATAGTTGTTAATTCAATGAATTCTTTCGAAGTCCGTGCGCTGCTGGCTCTGGCCTTTCTCTACGCCAGCCGTATGCTTGGTTTATTTATGGTCCTCCCCGTCTTCGCCCTGTATGCAGAAGGGTATTCGGGTAGCTCAGCTCTGCTGGTGGGTGTCGGTCTGGGTATTTATGGCCTCAGTCAGGGGCTACTACAAATTCCTTTTGGTTTGTTGTCCGATCGCATTGGTCGCAAGCCCTTGATCTTCGCGGGTATGTTGCTGTTTTTGGCGGGTAGTTTACTGGCTGCAACGGCGGATTCTATGGTTGGGCTAATTACTGCGCGTGCCCTGCAGGGTGCCGGTGCGGTGGCCAGTGTGGTGATGGCTCTGTTGTCTGATCTCACGAAAGAGCAGAACCGTACACGAGCGATGGCCTCTATTGGAGGTAGTATCGGTCTGTCTTTTGGCCTGGCGATGGTACTGGGCCCCATTATTGCCAGTTACTGGGGCTTGTCCGGGGTGTTTTGGGTGACATCAGTGCTGGCGGCTATGGGTATTGTGGTGGTGGCTTTTGCGGTGCCGAGTCCGGTGGCGCGACACGGTGGCCACGAGGTGATCCCCTTGCCATCGATGTTGGGCCGGGTATTGAGAGATACTGAGTTGCGGCGTTTGAATATCGGGATTTTCGCCTTGCATTTTGCGCAAATGGCAACCTGGGTGGCACTGCCTTTGATGCTGGAGCAGACCTTCGATTTTTCCCGCGATCGCCACTGGTTGCTGTACTTAGGCACTATGGGTGGCGGTTTTCTACTGATGGTACCTTTTATTTGGTATGGCGAATCGAAACGAAAAATGAAGCCGGTGTTTATCATCGCCGTTGCCTTGCTGGCTCTGGCTGAGGTGATGATGGCCTGTGCCGGGTCGACATTTAACATGATGGTTGCCGGCTTGCTGGTATTCTTCATGGCCTTTAATTTGCTCGAAGCCTCCCTGCCGTCACTGGTGAGCAAGCTGAGCCCGGCGGGCATTAAGGGCACGGCACTGGGCGTTTATTCGACCAGTCAATTTCTCGGCACCTTTTGTGGGGGTGTTGTGGGGGGTATCGTGGCTCAGCAATTTGGCAATGGTGCAGTTTTCTGGGCATCCTTGGTTGCCGCTTTGTTGTGGTTGGGCTTTGCGATGACTATGCAGCCGCCGCGTTACCTGCGCAGTGTTGAAGTGTGTTTGACGGGGCAGAGGCAGCTCGACGCGAAAGGCTTGATGACAGAGATTGCCGGTGTGGTCGATGTAGTGATTATTCCCGGTCAAAATATGGCCTATGTCAAGGTCGATGATGCGCATTTTGATCAAGAGCGGATGGATGCACTGCTGGCGTCTTCAGTGCAGGACAAGTCGGCTGGATAGCGGATCATCTGTCGATAGTATTTATCCGCATTGAAAGGTTAAACTTCAATGCGTGAGGCAGGGTAATTAACTCGACGAGTCAATAAGTAGGAGGTAAGTATGGCCAGAGGCATAAACAAAGTGATTTTGATTGGCAACCTGGGGCAGGATCCGGAAACACGCTATATGCCTTCGGGTGGTGCGGTAACGAACCTGACCATCGCCACCAGTGAAACCTGGAAAGACAAGCAAAGTGGCCAGCCTCAGGAGCGTACGGAGTGGCACCGGGTGGTTTTCTTTAATCGCCTGGCAGAAATTGCTGGGGAGTACCTGAAAAAGGGCAGTAAGGTTTACATTGAAGGCTCATTGCGGACGCGAAAATGGCAGGACAAAAACACAGGTGCGGATCGTTATACCACTGAAATTGTGGCCAATGAAATGCAGATGCTGGATAGCCGTGGCGGCGAGGGCGCGGGCCAAGGCTATGAAAAACAAGGTGCACCAGCGGCCCAGCCTCAGCGTGCTCAGCAAGCACCAGTGAAGCCAGCGGCCCAGTCGACACCTACACAAAATGCGCCAGCGGGATTCGATAATTTTGACGACGACATTCCGTTTTAAGCATGCTTTAAAATATGATTTTCTTTAACTACTTCAGGGAAACGACTAGTGAGTACGAATTTAACCTGGCACGAATCCATTGTCAGTAAAGCAGAACGAGCGGAAAGAAAACAACAAAAACCTTGTGTGATTTGGTTTACGGGTCTTAGTGGTTCGGGCAAATCGACCTTGGCCAATGCCTTAGAGCGGGCCTTGTTCGAGCGTGGCCATCATAGTTATTTGCTCGATGGCGACAATGTGCGTCAGGGTTTGAACAGTGATTTGGGCTTTAGTGATGAAGCACGGGTAGAAAATATTCGGCGCATTGGCGAGACCGCAAAATTGTTTGTCGATGCGGGTTTGATTGTAATGACGGCCTTTATTTCCCCCTTCCGCACTGAGCGCGAGCTGGCTCGCAATTTGGTGGAAGAGGATGAGTTTATTGAAGTGCACGTTTCAGCATCACTGGATGTCTGCGAAGAGCGCGACCCCAAAGGCTTGTATAAAAAAGCACGAGCCGGCGAAATTCCTAACTTTACAGGTATTGGCTCTGCCTACGAGGCACCAGAAAACCCTGATCTATTGGTTGATACAGGAAAAAATGATGTGGGTACTTGCGCCGAGCAGTTGGTTGATTATTTGGCTAAAAAGGGCGTCATTTAATATGCCAGTTGTGTTGCGCCAGGCATGTCGCCAATAGGATTGGCTGGAGCATAAAAAAACCCGCGAAAGATAGTGATGTCGCGGGTTTTTTTATGAATGCGTGGTGCTGACATTAATCGTTCGGCTGTTGCTGTTCTAGCCTATGAGCTCAAGTGCTTAATTTTCAGCTCTGGAATTTCTGCAAAACCAGTGTGGCATTCGTGCCGCCAAAGCCAAAGCTGTTGGACATAATGCGCTCAAGTTTCACATTATCAACTTTTTCTGTAACGATCGGCATATCGGCAACGTCGGGATCAAGGTTCTCGATGTTGGCCGATACCGCGATAAAGTCATTTTCCATCATTAGCAGACTGTAGATGGCTTCGTGCACGCCAGCTGCGCCCAGTGAATGACCGGAAAGGGACTTGGTGGAGCCAATGGGCGGACCGTCGGTGCCGAATACCTCGCGGATGGCGGCAATTTCCTGCACATCTCCCACCGGCGTGCTGGTGCCGTGGGTGTTGATGTAGTCAATGCTGCCTTCGGTGGTTGCGAGGGCTTGCTGCATGCACCGAACGGCGCCTTCACCAGAGGGGGCGACCATATCGTAGCCGTCAGAGGTGGCTCCATAGCCCACAATTTCAGCGTAGATTTTAGCACCGCGCGCTTTGGCGTGTTCGAGTTCTTCAACCACGAAACAGCCGCCGCCACAGGACATCACAAAGCCGTCTCTGTCGACATCATAGGTTCGTGAGGCTTTTTCAGGAGAATCGTTGTATTTAGATGACAGTGCGCCCATAGCGTCAAACATGCTGACCATGGACCAGTGTTCTTCCTCAGCACCACCGGCAAAGACGATGTCCTGTTTGCCGAGCTGGATTTGCTCTACAGCTGCGCCGATGCAGTGCGCGCTAGTAGCGCAGGCTGAAGAGATGCTCATGTTCAAGCCTTTGATCTTAAAAGGCGTGGCTAGACAGGCGGAGACTGAGCTGCTCATGATTTGGGTGACCCTGTAGGGACCCATTTTACGTACGCCTTTACTGCGCATAATGTCTATAGATTCGACAAATTTTTCGCCTGAAATACCACCTGAGCCCATGATGAGGCCAGTGCGCGGATTGGACACATCGCTCTCTCCAAGCTGTGCGTCATCAATGGCTTGCTGCATGGCAATGTAGCCATAAACAGCGGGGGTACTCATGAAGCGTAAATGCTTTCTGTCGATGTGGTCTTTGGGGTCGATATGAATCTGCCCGGCGACTTGGCTTTTGAGGCCCATCTCTCGGTAGTCATCTTTGGCGCTAATACCCGACTTTCCTGCTTGTAGAGAGGAGAGGACTTCTGCCGCGTTTTCGCCGAGGCAAGAAAGAACCCCCATTCCAGTGATAACTGCACGTCTCATTAATAATCCCTGGCTCGTTAGAGCGCTTGACTCGGTGTTAGAAACTAGCGATTGTAACCAATTGTTTAGAAGTTGTCAGTGGAGGTAAAGAGACCAACGCGCAGACCTTTGGCGATGTAAATCTCTTTATCGTCGACTAACATCGTACCGTCGGCGATGGCCATGACGAGCTTGCGCTCAATCACACGGCTGATATCCAGGCGGTAGGTCACTTTTTTGTGTGTCGGTAGCACCTGGCCAGTAAATTTCACCTCGCTGGAGCCCAGTGCACGACCGTGACCCTCGTTGCCGCGCCAGGTGAGAAAGAAGCCAGTCAGTTGCCACATGGCGTCCAGACCAAGGCAGCCGGGCATGACCGGGTCGCCGGGGAAATGGCAGTTGAAAAACCACAGATCGGGCTTGATATCGAGCTCGGCTATCACTTCGCCCTTGCCATAAGCTCCACCCTCTCGACTGATATGGATGATGCGATCAGCCATGAGCATATTGGGAGCGGGCAACTGGGCGGCCTTGGGGCCAAACAGACGGCCTTCGGAACAGGCAATTAAATCGTCGTAGTCAAAACTGTTACGCTGGCGGGCATCGGAGTCGTTCAAAAGTAACCTCTTGCTTTGGACATTAAGACGCTGCATGGCGCCGGGGCGATCAAAAAAGACGCGCTAGTTTAGCGTAATCGGGGCTTATGTCCAGTTTGGGCGAGACAATGTGTTACCGGGCCAATGTATGACGGTGACAGTAACATTGGCGGGGTAGCATTCGGCGATCATTGCAATCAAGCGGCGGGATTTATTTGAGTCGGTTTGCCCCAATTAGCTATAGATTTTAGTTACAGTTCCCTGCCGCGCTTTGTGGTGTTAGATTATGGCTGTTAATGAACCTCCTTCCGCTAATGAAAAGGATTTGTCTGTGATAAAAAAATGCCTGTTTCCCGTTGCTGGTTATGGCACACGATTTTTACCCGCCACTAAAGCCATGCCGAAAGAAATGCTACCCGTGGTGAACAAGCCCCTGGTGCAATACGGTGTTGAAGAAGCTCTGAGTGCTGGTCTCGATGAAATTTGTTTTGTTACCGGTCGGGGCAAGCGCGCTATCAATGACTTCTTTGATACCAGCTATGAATTGGAGCACCAAATTGCCGGTACTTCTAAAGAAAAGTACCTGACGAGTATCAAAGAGGTTATAACCCAGGCTAAATTTACGACTACTCGCCAGTCAGAAATGAAGGGTTTAGGGCATGCTATTTTGACCGGCGAGCTGTTAGTTGGGCAGGAGCCTTTTGGGGTGGTGCTCGCCGATGACCTCTGTATTACCGAGGGAGATAGTGTGATGGAGCAGTTGGCAAAGATTTATCGTCGCACCGGCTGCAGTGTGATAGCCATTCAGGAGATTGACGACGCGGATATTTCAAAATTCGGTGTTATTGCTGGCGTAGAGGAAGAGCCGGGTTTGTACCGTGTGACCGATATGGTAGAAAAGCCGGACCTTGCCGATGCGCCGAGCAATCTGGCGATTATTGGACGCTATATTTTAACGCCGTTTATTTTTGAGCTGCTGCGACACACGCCGCCGGGTAAAAACGGTGAGGTGCAATTGACCGACGCCCTGTTGTCATTGGCAAAAAGCAGCAAAGTGTTGGCGTATAAGTTTAAGGGCAAGCGCTTTGATTGCGGTAGTGTCGACGGTTATGTCGAAGCCACCAATTATGTCTATGAAAATATCTACTTGAAGGGCGAGCAATAGATAATGGGTGAGAATTACAGTTGTTTTAAAGCCTATGATATTCGTGGGCGGGTGCCTGTTGAGTTGAATGAAAACATTGCTTACCGCATTGGTCGCGCTTTTGCCCAGTATCTCAATGCCAGGCGCATTGTGGTTGGTCACGATATTCGCCTCACCAGCCCTTCGCTTTGTGATGCGGTGGTGGAAGGTATTCGCGATGCGGGTTGCGATGTGATGCATATCGGCGAATGTGGCACCGAGGAAATTTATTTTGCCACCTTTAATGGCGGTTACGATGGGGGCCTGGTGGTTACCGCTAGTCACAACCCGATGGACTTTAATGGCATGAAGTTCGTTCGCGAAGGTGCGCGCCCCATCAGTGGTGACGATGGCTTGCCTGATATTAAGGCCTTAGCCGAGAGGGGTGAATTTAGCGATGCATCACACCGCGGTGAGTTGAGTCACAGCACTGATAAACAGGCCTATATTAGTCACCTGCTGTCCTATATTGATATCAAGGCACTGTCGCCTTTAAAAATTGTTGTCAATGCGGGTAATGGTGGCGCGGGTTCGGTGGTTGATTTGCTGGAGCCGCACCTGCCCTTTGAATTTATTAAAGTCAACCATCAGCCCGATGGGCATTTCCCCAACGGTATCCCCAACCCTCTACTGGAAGAAAACCGGGCTGCCACAGCGGACGTCGTCAAGCGCGAAAAGGCTGATTTGGGTATTGCCTGGGATGGGGACTTTGACCGTTGTTTCTTTTTTGATAGCCAGGGTCATTTCGTCGAAGGTTATTATTTGGTGGGTTTACTGTCTGTTGCTTTCCTGAAGAAAAATGGCGGTGGTAAAGTGATACACGACCCGCGTTTGACCTGGAATACCATCGAGTTGGCAGAGCAATGTGGCGGTCAGGCGATTCAAAGTAAAACCGGGCATTCCTTTATCAAGCAAGTGATGCGTGATGAAAATGCGCTCTACGGCGGAGAGATGAGTGCGCATCATTATTTTCGTGATTTTGCCTACTGTGATAGCGGTATGATTCCGTGGTTACTGGTGGCCGAATTGATTAGCACATCGGGCAGTAGTTTGTTTGAACTGATAGCGCAGAGCCAGGCACGCTATCCGGTGAGTGGTGAAATCAATCGCGAAGTTGACGATGCTGCCGCGATGTTAGCCCGTATCGAAAAACATTACGCGCCCAGTGCTGACCTGGTGGATAAGACCGATGGAGTGAGTATGTCGTTTGGCGATTGGCGTTTCAATGTGCGTATGTCGAATACTGAGCCTTTGGTGCGCTTAAATGTTGAGTCTCGTGGTGATGAAGCGTTGATGGTGCAGAAGACCGATGAACTGTTGGCTTTTCTCGATAGTTAAAATTATTGAGGGTATGGCATGCCTTGAAAATATGTACCCATAAAAAAACCCCGCAATGCGGGGTTTTTTTATTTCTCTTCTCTAGTCTTAAAGACGTAATTAAGCAAGATCGAGTGAGGCGGTAATATCAATAACCGCTTTTTTACCATCGCCGTAGACCATGAGAGTATTGTCCTGGGCAAACAGCGGGTTGGGCAGACCGGCAAAGCCGGGACTCAGTGAACGCTTGATGACAACGACGGTTTGGGCCTTGTCCACGTTGAGAATAGGCATGCCGTAAATGGGGCTCCCCTTGTCTTCACGGGCCATAGGGTTGGTCACGTCGTTGGCGCCGATAACAATGGCGACATCGGTTTGCTCAAACGTTGGGTTGATGCGATCCATTTCAACTAATTTGTCGTAGGATACTTCCGCTTCAGCCAACAGCACATTCATGTGTCCGGGCATGCGTCCGGCAACGGGATGGATGGCGAATTCGACTTCAATGCCTTTATCTTCCATCACGTCACACAGCTCGCGCACCGCGTGCTGGGCCTGGGCCATGGCCATACCGAAGCCGGGTACAATAACCACACGGCGGGCCGTTTCGAGGATCATCGCAATTTCTTCTGGCTGAGCACTCTTCACTTTTCCGGCGTAGATTTCATCGGCATCAATGGTTTCACTGCCTTCCGCCATAACACCAAACAAGACGTTGGTCAGCGAACGGTTCATGGCGACGCACATAATCTGGGTCAAAATCAAACCAGAGGCGCCAACCAGTGAGCCGGAGACGATCAATACGGTATTACCCATAATGAATCCAGCGGCCGCTGCAGCAATACCTGAATAGGAATTCAGCAGAGCGATAACAACTGGCATATCCGCGCCGCCAATAGGCAATACGATAGTGATGCCAAGAATGCATGAGGCCGCAATTAAGCCCCAAAACAGCGTACTGTTAGTGGGGTCAAAGCAGAGCATGCCGAGCATGACGATAGCAGCGATAAACAATGCGGCATTGAGAAATTTGATACCGGCAAAACCAATCGACTGGCCGGAAATTAATTCCTGTAATTTGGCAAAAGCGACCAAACTACCGGTTAATGTTACCGAGCCAATAAGTACGGTGATCATTACAAAGCTAACGGCAATCACGCCCATAACGCCGCTTTCGTAGCCGTCGCTGCCGAGTGTCAGTAGATAGCTGGCAGCGGCCAGACCGAGTGAGGCACCGCCGCCACAGCCGTTGAGCATGGCGATCATTTGTGGCATGGACGTCATTTGGATCTTGGTGGCCATAATACCGCCAACAATACCGCCGACCAGTACACCGGCAATGATGTACTCGTAGCTGACGATGCTCTTATCCAGCAGCGTGATGACCACGGCGATTAACATACCAATGGCTGACATCATATTGCCGCGCACGGCCGTTTTGGGTTTCGTCAGGCCCTTGATGCCCAGAATAAAAAATACCGCTGAAAAGAGGTAAACGAGATCGACTAAGTTGGTATTCATGATCTAGTTTTTCCTCTTGAACATGGCGAGCATGCGGTTGGTGACGAGATAGCCGCCAATCACATTAACGGTGGCCATTACAACGGCGATAAAACCGAGGGCGTGCACCAGACCGGAGGCGCTATCACCCGCACCGGCGGCGATAACAGCTCCCACCAGGGTAATGCCCGAGATGGCATTGGTGCCGGACATCAATGGCGTGTGTAGAGTAGGTGGTACCTTGGTGATGAGTTCCACACCGAGGAACAGTGACAGCACAAAAAGTGCCAGTTGCATAACAATCATTTCCATTAGGAAGCTCCCCCTTCTTTTTGTTCAGTAGCCGTGTCGTCCTCTGCGTCGAGGTTGATTGATTCACCCAGGTCTATAGACGGGTAGCCGAGTAGTTCGCGCATGCGCTTGTGCGGTACGTCGCCGTCGTGAGCAATGACCGTTTCGAAAACAATTTCGTCTTCGAAATCGAGTTGTAGCTGGTTTTCTTCACCGAGCAGGTGCTCAAGGAGAGTTTCGATGTTTTTGCCAAACATCTGACTGCCATGGTGAGGGATGGTTGCAGCCAGGTTGTCTGGTCCAATAATCGTCACGCCGTGGGCAACGACGGTTTCCCCGAGTTTTGTGAGCTCACAGTTACCACCACGCTCAGCGGCAAGATCGACTATCACCGCGCCGGGTTTCATCGCTTTGACCATGTCGGCGGTGACCAGAATAGGAGACTTGGCGCCGGGAATGGCGGCGGTGGTGATGACGAGATCCTGTTCGGCGAGTACGGCTGTCATTAGCTCCTGTTGGCGACGAATAAAGTCTTCGCCCTGTTCTTTAGCGTAGCCGCCTTTGTCTTCAGAGCTATCCGTTTCCAGATCGAGTTCAATCGGTTTGGCTCCAACCGAGATAATTTGGTCGCGAGCTGCGGGGCGAACATCGTAGGCTTCGACGACACCGCCAAGACGTTTGGCTGTCGCACAGGCCTGCAGACCTGCAACACCGACACCCATAATAAAGGTGCGCATGGGGTTTAGTGTGCCGGCAGCTGTCATCAACATAGGCATAATGCGTGGTGCCAGGCCGGCACCCAGTAGCACAGCTTTGTAACCGGCTAGCGTTGCCATTGACGAGAGTACATCCATGCTCTGGGCGCGGCTGATACGTGGCACCAGCTCCATTGCAATGGCGGTAGCGCCGGTTTTGGCTAGTTTTTCAGCAGTGGCTGGTGAACCCAGAGGGTCCATCATGCCGGCAATGAGTTGTCCGGGTTTGAGGTGGGCTAAATCGTCGTCGCCGTTAATGTCATTGGCGCCAAAAGATTGCACCTGGGCAATGATGTCTGCCTTGGCAAAAAGGTCAGAGCGATCCGAACTGATAGCGGCACCGGCGTTTTTGTAAAGTTCATCGGAAAATCCTGCGGCCTCACCAGCGTTGGATTCAACAATGAACTCAACGCCTTTCTTGGACCACGCTTGAATATTGGCGGGGGTCATGGCGACCCTGCCTTCTCCGGGTTTTAGTTCCCGGGGTATGCCTACTATCACAATATGCACCTCACTAAGGATTCATTTGCGCACCAAGCTGGTGCCTATAAAATAAAAAGGTGAGGCACTCTACATTAATTGCACAAAAAAAAATAGCGGGTAAGTTTTTAGGGTTATGGCTTAGCCCATGTTTGAGGGCTTGGTGCGAATATGGTCGATAAGTGCCTGGCTCGAGCTGTCTAGTGCGATGTTGCTGTCGGTTTCGCACAAGGCGTCAAAGACAGTGGTGCTCATGGTTTTGCCGAGTTCCACTGCCCATTGATCAAAGGCGTTAATCTGCCAAATAACGCTTTGTACGTAGACGCTGTGTTCGTAGAAGGCCAGTAAGGCGCCGAGCGTACGGGGAGTGAATTCTTCGAGAAGCAAAGTGTTGCTGACCCGGTTGCCGGGAATCACTTTGTGCAGGGCGAGTTTGGCTGCAGATTCTTCGTTAAGCCCCGAGGCGCGTGTTTCGGCGAGAGCCTGCTCGTAGTTTTTGCCGAGCATTAAAGCACGGCTTTGTGCCAGGCAGTTGGCCAGTAAATACTGGTGTTGTAGGGGTTCGCAATGGGCTTTTGCCGTGGCAACAAAATCGACGGGCACGACGCTGGTGCCCTGTAATAAGAGCTGGTGATAGGAGTGTTGTCCATTAGTGCCCTCACCACCCCAAATCACCGGGCCAGTGGCGTAGGGGCAAGGTTGGCCTGTTTTGGTGACGCGTTTACCGAGACTCTCCATGGTCAGTTGTTGCAAATAATTGGGCAGTTCAGCCAGACGGTGGATGTAGGGGAGCACGGCGCGGCTTTGGTGATGGTTGAAGTTGATCGACCAGATCGAGAGTAGGCCGTGAAGCACCGGCAGGTTTTCCTTAAAGGCTGCACTGCGAAAGTGTTTGTCCATAGTGCTGGCGCCGTCGAGCAATTGGCTGAACGCCTTAGAGCCCAGAGCGATGGCGATGGGTAAGCCGATGCTCGACCAGAGGCTGAAGCGGCCACCGACACCTTCATCCATGGAGAAAATACGCTCTGGCTTGATCCCCCAGTCTTTTGCTTTTTCGATTTGACTCGTCATGGCCGCAAAATGGCAGGCAATTTGTGCGTCATCGAATCCAGTCTCACGCAGCCACTGTTGGGCAAGCTTGGCATTACTCAACGTTTCTAGCGTGGAGAAGCTTTTCGACGATAGAAGAAACAGCGTGGTTTCAGGTCGGCACTGGCCCAGTACGCTCTTGAGTGCATCGCTATCGACGTTGGCGGCGAAGTGGATGTTCAAGCCCTCGACCTGTCGTTCGGGAAAAGCCGCGACGATCATCCGGGGGCCGAGATCTGAGCCGCCAATGCCAAGGTTGATAACATCGCTAAAGGCCTTGCCACTGGCGCCTCGTACCTCGCCTCGGCGTAGCTTGTCGGCAAAAGCGTTCATCGTACTGAGCCGTTGGCGCGACGATGAGGCTAATTGCGCACTGTTTGTCTCCGGGTCGCGTAATGCCGTGTGGAGAGCGGGGCGCTGCTCGGTATTGTTGACATTGGCACCGCTGAACAAAGCTTCGATAGCAGTGGGCAGTTGTGCGCTGTTGGCGAGATCGTTGAGAAGATTCAGCGTTTCATGGGTTAACAGGTTTTTTGAGTAATCGAAATAAAGGCCCGCCGCAACGGCCTTGAATTGCTGGCCACGCCGGGGGTTTTGCGCGAAAAGTGCTTCAAGAGTAGTGCTTGATAACGTTTGTCGATGCTTTAGCAGGGCTTGCCAGGCAGGGCTTTGGTCGATGAGTGCTGCGCCGGTCGGTGTTACATCGGTCATAGGGGCTTACCTTGTCATGGTGAAATCCTTTCGCGTTATCCTAAGTGAAGTGTGCCGGCGGGGGAAGTAATAAACGAGGGTGGGCGAACACTGATGAACAGAGGGTTGTGTGGATCGTAACGAGGGTGGTTGTTTGTGTCTGGGTGAGATTTGCTGGCAGCGTGTAATTTTTTGGTAACTGTGCGGGCTAGCCGGTGGGGGGCTTCTCAGTGATTTCTGCTGACGGAGAAATCAGCCAGTTGCTCCAGAGCTTGTTTAAAGGGTGAGTCGGGTAACTGCGAGAGACAGTCTTTGGCCTTGTTGGCATAATGGCGTGCGGTTTTGAGCGTGTAATCGATGCCGCCTGTGGTATTGATAATGCGGATGATGTCATCTAACTGTTCAGTGCTACCTTCGCGAATTGCCTGACGCACGAAATCGGCATCGGCATCGCTGCCATTGTGCATGGCGTGTATTAAAGGCAGGGTCGCCTTACCCTCGGCCAGATCATCGCCGACGTTTTTGCCGAGTTTTTGTGCATCGCCACGATAATCGAGTGCATCGTCAACCAATTGAAAGGCCATGCCAATGTGGTAGCCATAGTCTTTCATCGCCTTTTGTTGCGCGGGGGTGGCACAGGCAAGCACGGCAGCAGCTTTGGCGGCGCCTTCGAATAATTGTGCTGTTTTGCCGCGAATGACCTCAAGGTAGGCTTGCTCTGTCACGCTGGGGTCTTTGGCGTTGATTAGTTGTTGCACTTCCCCCTCAGAAATAATGTTAGTGGTGTCAGCGAGAATGCCCATAATTTCCATACTGCCAAGGCCGACTAGCATCTGGAAGGCGCGAGAATACAGGAAGTCACCGACCAGCACGCTCGAGGGGTTGCCCCATTGGGCGTTGGCGGTAAAGCGGCCACGGCGCATTTCAGAGGTGTCGACCACATCGTCGTGGAGCAAGGTGGCACTGTGAATAAATTCGATGATAACGGCGAGGTTGATGTGTCCCTTGCCTTTATAGGAGCAGGCCTGGGCGACCAGTAATACGAGTAAAGGGCGCAGGCGTTTGCCTCCCGCATCTATTAAATAGTGTCCGATTTGCTCGACCAGATCGACGTCCGAGCGCAATTCGTCAATAATGAGTTGATTGACGGCGTCAAAATCGCTGGTAACAACTTGTCTAAATGGCTGCATTAAAGGCTAAATATAGGCGATGGCAAGCGCGGCATCCTAGGGTTCTGTTGCACAGGTGTCAAGATTAGACCAAGTCCCTGTTATTGGGCGATAATATATCCCAAATATAGCATCGAGTGCTTGCTAGCAAGGCCGCTTTCCCTTAGAATTGCCGCCCTCTCGCCCCCAGGCCAGTAATTGCGCGCAAGTGTAAGCGGTCGGGCAGCAGTCTTCCCTCTTTCTTTAAACGAGAAACAGAGCAAGGCATAGCAGCTTAAAGTAAGCCTTAGTTTCAGTAGGAGCAAAACATGTACGCGGTAATAGAAAGTGGCGGTAAGCAGCATCGAGTTGAGCCGGGTGAAGTCGTAAACCTTGAGCTTCTTGAGGCGGCAACTGGCGAAACCATTGATTTTGATAAGGTATTAATGGTTGCCGATGGCGACAGCGTAAAGATCGGTGCTCCCTACGTGGACGGCGGTAAAGTCAGTGCTGAGATTCTCAGTCATGGACGCGCCAAAAAAGTGCGTATTGTTAAATTTCGTCGCCGTAAGCATTCGCGCTCACAGATGGGCCACCGCCAGTGGTTCACCGAAGTAAAAATCACTAATATTAACGCCGGTTAATCAGCAGGAGATAGCTCATGGCACATAAGAAAGCGGGTGGTAGTACTAGAAACGGTCGCGACTCAGAGAGCAAGCGCCTTGGTGTTAAGCGCTATGGTGGCGAGCAGGTTGATGCAGGCAATATTCTTGTGCGTCAGCGCGGCACGCGCTTTCACGCTGGTAGCAATGTTGGTATTGGTAAAGATCACACTTTGTTTGCCAAGTCAGATGGTGAGGTTAAATTTGTGGTGCGCGGCCCGCATAACCGTAAATTTGTCGATGTGATTTGCGCTTAATGTAAAGTGCACCCAGGCGGTACTGTTTGTTTAAAAGCCCCGCGTGCGGGGCTTTTTTTATGGGCGTATGATAGCGTTTGTGGTACTGGCCACTCCTTTTATGTGGTCAGTTAGTAGATAATTAGGGTATGCAGATGCAACAACCGCGCAGAGGTGTCGTGTGAAATTTGTCGACGAAGCACCGATCATCGTTAAAGCGGGCGATGGTGGCCGAGGGTGCCTGAGTTTCCGGCGTGAGAAGTACATTCCCAAGGGCGGGCCCGATGGTGGCGACGGGGGTGATGGCGGCAGTGTTATTTTGCGTGCGGAAGTGGATCTTAATACCTTGGTTGACTACCGTTACCAGCGCCACTATCGCGCGCAGAATGGTGAGTCGGGACGTGGCCGCAATTGCCGCGGTAAAAGCGGTGATGATCTGGTGCTTGGCGTACCTGTTGGCACCACGGTTATCGACACCGACAATGACGAAGTGCTGGGTGATTTAACCACGCCAGGCCAGGAGTTGATCGTTGCCAAGGGTGGTTTTCACGGTCTCGGCAATGCGCGCTATAAGTCGAGCACCAATCGTGCGCCGCGTCAGACCAGTCCTGGAACAGAGGGTGAGTTACGCAATTTGCGCCTCGAGTTAAAGCTGCTCGCCGATGTCGGGTTGTTGGGTTTACCTAATGCTGGTAAATCAACCTTGATTCGCTCCGTGTCGGCAGCGACGCCAAAAGTAGCTGATTACCCTTTTACGACCCTGGTGCCCAACCTTGGTGTCGTAACCTTGCAAAAATACCGCAGCTTTGTGATTGCTGATGTACCCGGTCTGGTCGAAGGTGCCTCTGAGGGTGCCGGGTTGGGTATTCGTTTTCTAAAGCACTTAACCCGTACACGTTTTCTTTTACATATGGTTGATATGTTGCCGTCAGATGGCTCTGACCCTTTAGAAAACGTGCTTACCATACAAAGTGAATTGTCGAGTTTTAGTCCCACATTAGCTCAGCGACCGCGGTGGCTGGTGTTAAACAAAATGGACCTGTTGCCAGAGGAAAAACGGCAGGCTGTTTGCCAAAAATTGATTGATGACTTGCAGTGGCAGGGGCCGGTATTTTTTGTCTCGGCTTTAACTAAAGAGGGCACCGATAAACTGTGTCATGCCATCTGTGACTATCTCGACGATTGCCGCAATCGCGAAGCCGAATTTCCCGAGGTAGCACAAGCCGAGCGCGATATGCAGGCGAGTATGCAGCTCGAAGCCCGCGAAAAAATTGAAAAGCTGCGCCTACAGCGTCAACAGGCGAAAACTGCTGGGCAAGAGTTTGGGGACGTGGACGATGAGGATGACGATCACGAGGTCGACGTCGTCTACAGCCCTTAGCGCTTTGCTAACTATTGATAGCACCTCGAACAAATTAGAGATGTCGTGGATAAAATAATGGAATCTCCGGCCCGCCGTCGGCGTTGGGTCGTAAAAATTGGTAGTGCCTTGTTGACCAACAATGGCCAGGGGCTGGACCATCAGGCCATTGCTGGCTGGGTTGAGCAGATCGCTAAACTTCAAGACGAGGATCTCGAGGTTGTACTGGTTTCTTCTGGCGCTGTCGCAGAGGGCGTAGCACGCCTCGGTTGGCCGCGGCGTCCGACTCTCATTCACGAGCTTCAGGCAGCTGCGGCCGTCGGCCAAATGGGTTTGGTACAAGCCTACGAATCAAAGTTCCAACAGTTTGGCAGGCATACGGCGCAGGTTTTACTCGACCACGATGACCTTTCCAGCCGCGAGCGTTATCTCAATGCTCGCAGTACTCTCAATACGCTACTTGCCCTCGGAGTGGTGCCCGTAGTGAATGAAAATGACACCGTTGTGACCGATGAAATCTGCTTCGGCGATAACGATACTCTGGCGGCTCTGGTGGCCAACCTTGTCGATGCTCAGTTGCTGGTTATTCTCACCGATCAATCGGGACTGTTTGCAGAAGATCCCCGTAAAAATCCCGATGCCTCTTTGATTAGCCGTGCTAGTGCCAATGATAGAAGTCTCGATACAGTGGCGGGCGGTAGTAGGGGTGGGCTCGGTCGGGGCGGTATGGTGACGAAATTGCAGGCGGCTAGGCTCGCGGCGCGCTCCGGGGCGAATACCATTATAGCCGGTGGTCGCGACGCGGATGTGCTACGAAAGATCTTTGCCGGTACCGATGTGGGGACCCTGTTGGTCGCTGATAACGCGCCCCTGGTGGCGCGCAAGCAGTGGTTGGCTGGGCATCTGCAGGTGCGTGGGACTCTGGTGCTGGACGATGGCGCTGTGCGTGTTCTCAAAGAGCAGGGGAAGAGTTTATTGCCGGTTGGTGTAAGTGCTCTAAGTGGTGAGTTTACCCGTGGTGAAATGGTGAGCTGCGTTGACTCTCGCGGTGTGGAGGTAGCCCGGGGCCTGGTTAATTACGGTGCCAGGGATACACGTCAAATTATTGGCAAAGCCAGCGCTTATATCAGTGAAGTGCTAGGCTTTTGCCATGCAGAAGAGCTGATTCATCGGGATAATCTCGTTCTTCTGTAAACTCGGGCGGTATTTTCTCGATGTCCCCTCTATAGCGCCTCAGGGCTTTTCACCGCAATTTTTCTCCACTTTTGTACTCCATTCATTGGTTCGTGTACCAGCGTTTTGGCGTGAGTAAATCCCTGACGGCCCATGCTTGCTAAGGCGATTCTGAACAAATTGAGAGCTCGTCTCTGATGTCTATAATCTATTGACTCATATGATTCCCTATTTACGTCATCAAGGCTTCAGTAAAGGGGCTCCAGTCACTAAACAAACGGGATGGGAAGTTTGTTTTGGGGGCTCTAGCCGGACGGCTAATGTCAGTGTAAGATCCCGCTCCTGCTATTTTTGCCATTACTTTTTCTAATTGGTTGCATAATGAAAATTCATGGAGTAAAAAGGCAGGTGACTCGAGAAAGTTCGTAGAAAAACTTTTGATGGGTAGGTAACTAGAGTGTAACGAGCTTTGGCAGGCGCTAAATGGCCATATAGACATAACAAAAAATGGGAGTTGCCATGCATATTAAGAAGTACGATTTTGACTACAGCCGTCGGTTCTTTATGAATAAGATGGCAAAAGGCACGATGGGCGCAGGTGTGCTCACTTCACTCATGCCCCTCATCGGCAATACGGGTG
>OMOM01000028.1_pt1 | contig 125660 bp, 126 predicted proteins | sample 1646501 | NCBI WGS metagenome assembly OMOM01 (sample SAMN05416802, study PRJEB24817) | seawater metagenome | isolation source: Sea water | place: Canada:Atlantic | collected 2013-07
CCATTCACGCCGCAACCAACAAGAACGAGCAGTTTAACGGGTTTGCAAAATGGAGCTTCTTTGGTGGCTCGGGCATCATTGCCGCCAACCTCCGGCATGAGCAGCAAAAAGTGGTGAAGTACAACCACCTGGTGGCGAATATGCTCATTCTGCACAACGTCGAAGCCCTCAGTCGGGTATTGCGCGACATGGCCGCAGAAGGAATTGCCATCACAGAGGATGTTTTGAAAGCGTTATCGCCGTACCGAACTCGCCATATCAATCGTTTCGGGGACTACACACTGGATCTGAAGCGACCGGTGGGGCAGCAGCTATTTGATTTGAAACTGGCTGAACTTGCCTCTCAGGGAGCGTCCAAAGCTCGGACGAGTGTTGAGGATGAAGCTGAATAAAAATCTACCCTAAAATTAGGCAATTCAATGGGTTGGGGGTGTTTCTGGGGAATTTTTCACGTTTGTCTGCCAACCCTCAACTTACGACGATTCGAGATACAATAAAAAGGGACTGGCTCGGGAGCCAGTCCAAAGGAGGGAGACAATTAATTAAAAAAAGTATTAAATATTTCAGAAGGTTCTTGATACCGATACAGTCAGGGTATCATCGTTTCTGAGAATCCCACTGCTTGACTCGTCACTACCAGAGATATCATTGAATAGCCAATCTAGCGCAAGATCTAGGCCAATTAAGCTAGTGGAAACCCCGACAGAATAGTCCTCATAATCTTGTATATCGATATTTCCCCAGTAATCACCAAAACTGTGACCGGCATGTGCATGGAGGGAAACATTATGAATAATTTCATGAGTAAAATCTAAACCAAGATACTGCCCCGACTCTCCAGTATTAACATAGTCGTCAGCATAGTTATAGTATACGGAAAAACCTTTGAAAGAAACTCCAGAACTAAACTCTACATAGTCGATGTCCGCTGCTTCATATCCTGGATAGGTGTAGTAAAGAGCGGTTAAGTTGTAACCAATGCCATTTTCTAGTTCATTGGAATATCCGACATAATAGTCCACTTCAAGGTTGGCATCGTCACCGAAGTCTACATTACTTCCCCAAGCACCGAAATATATCCCATTATCGAAAGATGCATCTATACTTGCTTGCACAGCCGGATCACCAGCGGTCAGAGAAATCCCGTGATAGCGATAGTCCGAAACAAACGTTACCGTACTAGATAGATCTGCTGCATTAGCTAACGGTGCCAGTATAAAACTAATGAGAAACGCAGGAATTGTCTTTTTGTTCATTTTTTAATCCTTTCGGTTGGTTGTCTTGCTTTGATAGCCAAACTTTCTGGCTGAAGATTTTTATGATGTTCTCGTGATCTTTTTCCTATAAGCCCTCCTAATGGTTGGTACCCCAAAGTTAAGTTAAAAGGCCTATATGCTTAGATTTAATAAATTAAAATTCATTTTATCAAAAAGAGATTTTTAAAAGAGTCTTAAATTCGAGCGTTATTGGATATACCTCCGGGGGACTCGCTTGGTTACTCCCGTGAATAGGTGGTAGGCGATGGTGTCACAGTGTGCAGCAACTTCATTGGCATTAAGTCTTTGGCCCCAAAACTCTACTTCACTACCTACGCCCGTCGCTGGGAGGTCGGTAAGATCGACAGTAAGCATGTCCATTGAGACTCTTCCTACCAGCTTTGTGCGCTGACCATTAACAAGTACAGGGGTCCCATCCACTGCTTGCCTGGGATATCCGTCGGCGTAGCCCATAGCCACGGTGCCAATCCTGGAAAGACGGTTTGCGATGAACCGTCCGCCGTAGCCAACTCCCTCGCCTTTATGGACCCAGCGTGTTGCAATAATTCGGCTTTTAAGACTCATGGCTGGTCGCAGCTTTTGGCTGTGCTCATTCCCCGCTTTTAAGGGAGAAGCGCCATAAATCATTATCCCTGGCCGCTGCCAGTGCTTTCTTGTTGATGGATGGTCTAGAAGCGCTGCAGAATTTGCGATGCTCAACTCGATCTCTCGACTTGTCAGAGTAATTGGTAGTTTTGAGAGTTGAGCTTCGACAGAAACCCGATCGCTTAGCTCGTGATCGGCATTCGCTAAATGAGTCATGACCACTACGCTTTGTACCTGCTTCAAGGCCTTTAGAGTCGCATAGGCTTGTGCGGCTTCCTTAGGGTTGAAACCAAGGCGATGCATTCCGGTATCAACTTTTAACCAAACCGGGATAGGTTTTGGCAACCGACTTTGGGCCAGAGTTCCCAGCTGTTGTTCATTATGAATAACTGTCCAGAAACCCTCTTTTACTATCACATCTAGTTCGGAATCTTCGAAGAAACCTTCCATCAGAAGGACTGGATGACGAATACCGGAAGCTCGAAGGACCATTGCTTCTTCTATAGATGCAACCGCAAAGACCTCCGTATCTTGAGACAGGGATTCTGCAACCTCAACGAGGCCATGGCCGTATGCATCAGCCTTAACGACCGCAACGGTTTTTCCGTGAGAACTCATCGATGCCGCCAAACGAAAATTTCCGCGGATGTTCTCTAGGTTTATTTCAGCGACTGCAGGCCTGGCCATGGAGATATCCCGTTTATTCAGTTGCTAGGATTGCCATTATTTCGATATCGGCATTCTTAGGAAGGCCTTTTACCGCGAAAGCAGCTCGGGCCGGATAGGGCTCAACGAAGTAATCAGACATTACCTCATTAACCTCTGGAAAATGCTTCATATCCGTCAGCAGGATGGTCATGTTCACAATGTCATTAAGTGTGCCTCCGGCGGCCTCAGCAACAGCCTTGAGGTTTTCAAACACCTGTACGGCCTGGGCGCGAAAGGATTCGGTCACAAGTTCCATAGTAATTGGATCTATGGGAATTTGGCCGGACAGGTAGACCGATTGGCCCAGCCGCACGCCCTGGGAATAAGGGCCGATGGCTTTCGGTGCGTTTGGTGAGTAAACAATATCTTTCTGCATGAGTACTGAGTCCTTATTGACTGGTATCGGTTACTTCAAAAATCGGTCAATAGATAAACCTTCGTTATCAATGTCCGGTGTCTTGTTGTTAATTACGTCCGCAACCAGGCGTGCAGAGCCTTGGGACATAGTCCAACCAAGTGTTCCATGTCCCGTGTTCATGAAGAGGTTTGAGATTGGCGTTTTGCCAATGACCGGCACGCTGTCTGGTGTCATAGGACGAAGGCCGCACCAAAACGTCGAATTCGTTAAGTCTCCAGCATTTGGAAACAAATCATTGACAACAAACTCGGCTGGTTTTCGGCGCTTATCTTTTAGGCTTAGGTCAAAATGGGCAATTTCTGCGGTGCCGCCTACCCGAATTCGATCTTCAAACCGAGTCACCGCGACTTTGAAAGCCTCGTCCATAACCGTCGATTGAGGAGCGCACGTCTCGTCTAGCAACGGCAAAGTCAGTGAATAACCTTTAATGGGGTAGATCGGTAATCTAAAGCCCAGTGGGTTAAGTAATAAAGGTGAGTAGCTCCCCAGGGCGACAACATAAGCATCCGCTTTTAGATAACCTTCGGATGTTTCGACACCAGTTATCTTTCCAGAAGAGGTTTCCAACGACTGAACTTCAGTGTTTAGCAAAAAACGGACGCCAGCTTTCAGGCAATGGTCAGCTAATCCTTTGGTGAATTTATTGCAATCACCCGTGCCATCCTTTGGAAAGCGCAACCCTCCAACAAATTTCTCCGAAACATTTGCAAGCGCTGGCTCGTGATGAATACAGGACTCCCGATTGAGCACCTCATGTTCTACTCCACCTTCCTTCAATGATTCCAAGTCAGCGCCGATGGAAACCATCTTTTCATCATCGCGAAACAGTTCAATTGTTCCTTTATTTCGATGGTCAAAATCCAGCGGCACTTCTTGTGTCAGCTCGTCTAGACAAATGCGGCTATATTCAGAAATTCTCAGCATTCGCCCTTTGTTAATTCGATATGCCTCCTCAGTGCATTGCCCCAACATTTGGAGCATCCAATTCGCAGTTCGGGCATTGATAGCGCTCGAACTAACAAGAATTGGAGCCATATCCTGCATCATCCATTTCAACGCCTTCAGCGGAATACCTGGTGCAGCCCATGGATTCGTATAACCGTAGGAGAGCATTCCTGCATTACCGAAGCTGGTTTCGTCGGCTACAGAAGGGTTGCGGTCAACTACGGTCACCTCATGGCCCGAATTGGAGAGGTACCATGCGGTCGAAACACCGGCCACGCCGCCACCCAATACAAGAATCTTCATGTTGCGAGACTCCATAAACTGATCGCAGAATTTTGTATTTGTGCTGTTTCGCGCGCTAAATAAGATGGCCCTACGCAATTCGAAGAGTGATTGGGGCCAGTGAATTGCACACGCAAAGGGCCTTTACCCACGGTTTTCGTAAACGAAGCAAATGATTTTGAGCAGAGATTTATTCGCCAATGAATTCGAGATCGTAGTTCCTCGTTCTTTGCCGAAATAAGGACCTGCAGATCACCGCAATTCTGAATTTCTCCGGGTTTTTTCATCATTCAATAACCCCCTTATTAACAAGTACCTCGATTTCCGTACTCGTTAAGCCAATGACGGATTGGAGAACGCTCTTGGTGTTTTGGCCGAGGGTTGGAGGAGCATCACGGTATGAAACAGGCGTTAATCCAAGCCTTAATGGATTCCCGACACCCGGAACTTTGCCCATTTTTTCGTGGACCATAGTAATTTGCATTTGGCGAGCCCGGACCTGCGGATCAGCAAACACTTCCTCTAATGAGTTCACTGGGCCGCAGGGCACGTTGACCTCTTCGAGCAATTCAAGCCATTCCCAAGTTTTCCTCTTTATTGTTTCCTGCCGGAGCAGCAGGATAAGCTCCTTTCTATTTGCTACTCTTGCGCGGTTTGTTGAAAATTTTGGATCATCAGGCCAGTCGGACCGACCCATAACCTCACACATGCGGCGGAACTGGCTGTCGTTTCCAACAGTAACCACGATGTCTCCGTCTGCAGTCGGAAAATCCTGATAAGGAACGATATTCGGGTGGGCGTTACCCATTCTTTCGGGAGATTTTCCGGTGGTGAGATAGTTCATTGCCTGATTCGCCAGGCTGGCGACCTGAACGTCCAGCAACGCTGTTTCAACATGCTGACCTTCGCCAGTGCGATCGCGATGATTCAACGCGGACAGGACACCTATACATGCGTATAGTCCAGTCATGATGTCGGTGAGGGCCACACCTACTTTGATAGGGCCAGCACCAGGTTCATCGTCACCGCGCCCAGTAAGGCTCATAAGGCCGCCCATCGCTTGAATCAGAAAGTCATATCCTGATCTTTTGGCATAGGGCCCGGTCTGACCAAAACCAGTCACCGAACAATAAACGAGAGCGGGATTAATAGCAGCGAGGCTCTCGTAGTCGAGACCGTAGCGCTTCAAACCTTCGACTTTAAAATTCTCAATCACGACGTCGCATTTGGCGGCTAGTTCTCGAACGAGCTTTTGACCCTCAGGATGGGAAATGTCGACAGCCAAAGACTTCTTATTCCGGTTAGCTGTCAGATAATATGCGGACATGTCTGTTTCACCATCTTCAGATTTGAGGTAAGGTGGCCCCCAAGACCGCGTGTCGTCTCCTTTACCGGGTCTCTCGATCTTTATGACATCGGCTCCAAAGTCTCCTAAAATCTGGCTCGCCCATGGGCCAGCCAGAACTCGGGACAGGTCCAGTACTCGGATGTGGGAAAGTGCCCCGACCATGGTTTCTCCTTACGAAGTGAATGCCTGGATGCCGGTCTGTGCTCGACCGAGAATGAGGGCATGAATGTCGTGAGTACCCTCATAGGTATTCACCGCTTCCAGGTTCACCATGTGCCGAATAACGCCAAATTCGTCCGAAATACCGTTTCCGCCAAGCATGTCTCTGGCCGCCCGTGCTACTTCAAGGGCTTTACCGCAGGAATTCCGTTTCACAAGCGATGTAATTTCGTTCGGCGCATTCCCGCTATCCTTCATACGACCCAAGCGAAGACAGCCCTGCAGTCCCAGAGTGATTTCCGTCTGCATATCTGCGAGTTTTTTCTGGATCAACTGATTGGCAGCCAGAGGACGACCGAACTGTTTGCGATCCAGAGTATATTGGCGTGCAGCATGCCAGCAGAATTCGGCGGCGCCGAGAGCTCCCCAAGCTATTCCATACCTAGCGGAGTTGAGACAGGTAAATGGCCCCTTCAAACCGGTGACGCCGGGCAGTAGGTTCTCCTCTGGAACAAACACTTGGTCCATCACAATTTCCCCTGTGATAGACGCTCTTAACGCAACTTTTCCGTGAATAGCCGGCGCGCTCAGGCCTTCCATGCCTTTTTCCAGGATAAATCCTCGGATCAAACCGTCCTCGGTTTTCGCCCAGACTACAAATAAGTCGGCAATAGGGCTGTTCGTGATCCAGGTTTTGCTACCTGAAAGTGCATAGCCCCCATTCACTTTCCTTGCACGGGTGGCCATGCTTCCAGGATCTGAACCATGATCAGGCTCAGTCAACCCGAAGCATCCAATTAGCTCACCGCGAGCCAATTTCGGAAGGTATTTCTGCTTCTGCTCTTCGGTACCAAACTCGTTAATCGGCACCATGACCAGTGATGATTGCACGCTCATCATTGACCTGTAGCCAGAATCGACACTCTCAACTTCTCTCGCAATCAGCCCGTATGCAACATAGTTAAGGCCCGCACCGCCATAGGTCTCAGGAATTGTTACGCCAAGCAACCCGAGCTCACCCATCTCTCGAAAAATTTCCGGATCTGTTTTTTCGTGCCTAAAGGCTTCCAAAACCCGCGGCGAGAGCTGGTTTTGACAGTACTGGTTTGCTGTACGGCGAATCATTCGCTCTTCTTCACTCAACTGGTCATCGAGCAAAAGCGGGCTAGCCCAATCGAATCCTGCGCTGTTTTTGGTCATGGTTTTCCCCGATAATCTTCTAGGCACGGCACTAAATTGATAAAAATGCACATCTGGATGGTTAAAAATCATTCTAGGAGCTGTATGAAGCGATATACAAACGATATATTTGCACTCTTTTGTGATATTTCCGCACTATAGGGAATGTCATTAATCCCGATGAGGCTGAGATGAAACGAAAAATCCCGAGCACTGTTGCTCTTACTGGATTCGAGTGTGCTGCGCGACATCAAAGTTTTACCAAAGCAGCAGAAGAGTTATCGCTAACCCAAAGTGCTGTTCATAGGCAAATTGCAGGGCTCGAAGAGCTTTTGGGGGTCAAGCTATTTAAGAGAAGCAGGCAAGGGGTTCGTTTGACTGATGCTGGCGTTAACTACTATAAGCGGATCACGGTCAGGTTAGATGAGCTTGAGCGGGATACCTTAGATCTGATGGGCGATCACAGAGCCGATAATTCGATCGAACTTGCAGTTGTGCCAACATTCGGCGCTCGTTGGCTCATGCCGCGCTTTCAGAGCTTTCGTAAAGAGCAGCCTAACATCACCGTGAATCTAACGAACCGCACCCGACCGTTTTTATTTGCCGACACTCAGTTTGATGCTGCTATTTATTTTGGTGACGGTGACTGGCCAGGAACTGAAACCTATCATCTCATGCATGAGAATCCGACACCGGTTTGTAGTCCCGAGCTTATTAAGCCCTCGAAAACTCTGACTGTTGAAGATATTTCGAAGTACACTTTGCTTCAGCAAACAACTAGGCCATATGCGTGGAGAGAATGGTTCCTGAAAGCTGGCCTTAAGGTGGAGAGAGATCTCGCTGGGCCGAGATATGAACTATTCACCATGCTTGCTCAAGCAGCGATTCATCATATGGGTATTGCCCTCATTCCTCCATTTCTTATTCGTGAAGAATTGGAGTCTGAAAAGCTTGTAATGCCAATCCAGCATAGCTTTGAGAGTAAGTGGTCTTATCATTTTGTTCTCCCGAATAAAAATAGTGAAAATGCCCCAGTCTGCAAATTTCGGGACTGGTTAATAAAGGAAGTTAGGAGTTATAAAATAGGTGCTTCCTAGAAATTTCAGAAGGAGGAATAAAGCAAACAGGCATAGGATGCCGAGCGTCGCTCGATACTTTGGCAAAGGGAGAAGAATGCAGTTGCGAAACTTGAGCATTCGAGTGGACAGTGGACCGGTATCGCTATTGATAAGAGCTACCGCAAATAAGTGGACGGCAGTCCATTGGCCCCGTTTTGCTTTTCCGTGACTTTCCCGAACCTCAGCATGTTCGTAACGAAGGTTCGCTTTTGTTTAAAAGCGCGATGACCCACACTTGGAGGGTTAACCCGTCTTAGCCAAATTCGAACAATTATGGTCTCTCGGCCAATTAAACACTTAGAGGTCTATTCGAAAAAGCGGACCAGAGCGGTGTATTCAACACGGTTGACTGGCACATCGTCGCTTTCTGCGGTGGCCTGAACCTCGGCCAGAATTGAATTGAGGAGCCAGAAAGAACGGGACTTGCCCTCGCGGGGGGAGGCCAGATATTGGATTTTCTGTTTCTTCCGATCAGCGATGAGCTTTTGCATGGCCTCGTCGAACACTTCTTGCATTAACACATCCTGCTGAACCGCTTGGAGCTTGATCGAGCGGTGAAGATCATCCGGCATTTTCACTTGTTGTAGTGTACGTTCTGCCTTTTTTGCGGTGGTCATTTACTGCCTCATGCTTTGCACACCGGCGCAGCGGCATCATTGGCGGCGTCCGGTGTTGCAAATTGTTAGAAAAGGAATTCAGCCTTCTTTCAGGAAGAATAATAGTTATTTACGAGATTGTTTAATTTTATATGAAAATATTTGTTTCTGGTATGCAGTCGAGAGGGGTGAAAACGAAGTAGGTCGTTTCAAACGACTTCATCCGAGGGGGTCAGAGTCGGCTCAGCCTGTTGGTGTGTCAGTGCAACAGGCAGAGTGACCTTGAAAATCGCACCCGTGCTTGAGGGTTCAAGCACCAAATGCCCGTTCATTTTTTCCGCCAAGGTTTTACAGATCGACAGGCCCAGACCCAGCCCGGTGGATTTGTTGGAATGAATGAACGGCTCGAAGACTTGAGCCTGTATTTCAGAGGCAACGCCGGGGCCATTGTCTGACACGCTCACAACGAAGAACTGACCTGATTTATCCAGTATGCCGTCCACTGTAATTCGCGGATCCTTTACATGGCCTTCCAGGAGGGCGTCCAGGGCATTATCAATAAGGTTGCTGAACACATGGACCAGAGCAGTGGAAGAGCCCAGGACCTCAACGTCGATTTCATGAGTAACGAACGATACCTTCGAAAGCCGCTCACCATTGAGCCTGGCGGCCCGCTCCACAGCCAATTTTAAAGAAACAGGTTTTAGTTCCCGGGAGGGGGCTGCGGTCGGGGATAGGAAATCTTTTAGCTCACGCACCATCGCCTGGATACGCTGCAGCCCTTCCTGAGCGTCAGCCAGAGCTTCTGTTCTAACAGATTCATCGGAATGGTTTGAGGCAATGCGAGCCGCTGAAAGAGCGTAATTCAGCGGATTTCCGATCTCGTGAATCAATGCTCCGGCAAAGTGATGCAGGGTGCGCCAACGTTCCGATTGGATGAGCTTTGCCTCGCTTGATTTCAGATCGGCCATGGCCTGTTCAATTTCTTCCGTTCGGAAAGCCAGGCTCTCTTCCAGCTGATGACGCTTTACCAGGTTAAACAAACGTGCGTTCAATTCGGGCCATGAAAAAGGCTTTGAGATGAAATCGTCTACGCCAAGGGCCAGCGCCTCTTGTTTTACGGTGTCCTGCATGTTTGCAGTTACTAGAATAATTGGCGTTGTTCGCAGCTCAGGATCGGCTTTGAGTTCCCTGAGTATCTCTATGCCATCTTTCTCCGGAAGCATGTGATCAAGCAGCACGGCGGCGGGTCTTTTTGACTGGATAACGCTGACCGCCTCATTGCCGTTTTCAATCCAGGTGACCTCAAACGCAGACTCAAGTTGCTTTATAAGCATGTGGGCCATATCTCGTTCATCTTCTACCAGAACGAGAGCCGGTTTGGGTTCTGCCTGCTCTTTATAGGAGCGATAGAGTTGATGAAGGGCTTGAGTCAGTTGAGCCGCATCAAAGGGCTTAAGAAGATAGTCGTCCACGCCGGCCCGCTCTGCCGCAGCTTTCGTAGCAGGATCATTTTTAGCAGTGAGCATAAGAACAGGTATGGCATTCATTCTGGGCTGACGTCTTACCCAAGCAACGAATTCCGTCCCTGACATACCAGGAAGCATCTGATCGGTCACGACGCAGTCCGGTTTCAGATCCCTCACTAACTCCTGTGCCTTTTGCGCGCTTGGCGCAACGAAAACATTAAAATCGGGCGCAAGGACGGTGCTTATGTAGTTCGCCATGTCTGGCTCATCATCGACAACCAGGCACAATGGTTTCTTGCCATCCCGGGTTTTGGGCCGAGCAATAGAAAAGTTGCTCAGGTAATTGGCCTCGGCTGAACGAAAGATATCTGCCGGCGCATTGCTGGTTGCAGGCTCCAATATCGCCAAAGGTTGCTCAGTTAAAGGTAAAACGATCTGGAAGGTTGCGCCTTGCCCGGTTTTGCTTTGCACTGAGACCTCGCCGCCGTGTGCCGCAACGATCTCCTTTACGAGTGCCAGTCCAATGCCGGTGCCGTGGTACCGGCGAGTCTGAGAGCCATCGGCCTGACGATACCGCTCAAAAATAACCTCGTGGTGCTCTGGTGCAATCCCAATACCGTTATCGGTTACGGTCAGAATCGCTCTGTTACTGATGACTTCGAGCGAAACTAAAACGCGACCTCCTTCCTCGGGGCTGAATTTATAGGCGTTCTGAATCAGGTTGAAACATACGCGCTCAAGCTGAATTTCGTTGCCCATGACTGGCACCGAATCCTCGGTAATGACCAGGTCCAGTTCGCGAAATTCCTTGCCTTTGAAAAGAGATCTCAACTGGTCAGCACAGTTATTCACGATACGATCTAGCGCCACTGAGGTCTTGGTAACCTCTCGCTTACCGACCTCAAAGCTCATCAACTCAAGCATATCGTTGACCAGTTTGATCAAGCGACTGCCATTCCGGATGACCGTTTCCATTACCTCTCGAACCGAGTCTGGGAGGCGGTTTTCTTTCTCCAGCAACTGTTGGGCCGGCCCAACGATGACGGTCAATGGTGTGCGGAGTTCGTGAGAAACGTTTGCCAAAAATTCAGACTTCAGTCGGTCCATTTCTTTCAATTCGGAGTTTTTGCGCTGGATCTCCTGTTCCTGGCAGAAGGTGTAGAAACGCTCACGCTCGGAGAAGTAGGCAGCGATGTTCGCCACAACACCGGTGAGAAAGATGAAGTAAGAATTATTCACCACAATGCGCCAGGCGCCCTCGGGGATGCCTGATACCACGCTGACGGCTAAATAACTTGCCAGTGTGAGGAAAGTGTAAAAAAGGGCTTCTTTAAACGATAGGCCAAGCATAAACCCAACTCCCAGTAGTACTAGGTTAATGCCGGCATAGTAGGTTGAAGTCGCACCATCTGTTTTGTAGATGATGATCACCACGGTCATGATGACCGAAGACGTAAACGCCGCAGTGACCAGATACAGATACGGTTTGACCCTCTGAAGGGTGGTAATGAAATACATTGAAAGCAGAAACAGATCTTCAGCGATCCGCAAAATAGCGAACTGTGCGAAATGCTCAGGGTAGACGACGTAATCCAGCGGAATGCCAAGGGTGACGATAACGATGGAAATCACGCACCCAATTTGATTCAAGTAAGCACGGTCAGCCAGATTTTTTTGTTTGTAGGCGGGGCGATAATGTTCCAGGTGCGATAGATCACCAAAGGCAGGGCTGAACCGGGCCAGGCTACGCGTGAGAGGTTTCAGCATGGGGTTGGCCCACCTTGGCCATAAAGGTTTCCATCGAGGCCTGATACTGCGGCCAGTTCTCAAACATTGGCATATGTCCGCTGTTTTCAATTAACGCCAAGCTGCCATCGGGAAATAGCTTGGCCAGCTCTTTAGTTCGTTCAACAGCGACATAAGGATCCCGATTGCCACACATAACCAATGCCGGGCACCGGATTTCAGGGATGGTGTCACTCAGGTCCATGTTCACTAGATCCCTGAAGTAGATTCCCATGGATGAGCCGCTAATCTTTTGGAGCGCAGGAAAGTAATAGAGCAGATAATTCTGAAAGTCGGGTCGGTTGATGATTTTTTTCGGCTCAGCCATTACGTCACCGACAAACAACTTGTGTACGCCCATGCTTAACGAGCTGGCCCGTAATGCAGGCGAAATAAGTGCACGGCCGAAAGCGCCCAATTTGTTCGCCATCCATTGAAAAGCCGCATAGATGCCGCCCTCTTCTTTGCCTGTAATGGCGCCCCCAATAGAAACAAGCCCTTCCACTCTTTCCGGACAGACGGCCGCGGCGGCGATCGCCGCCTGAGCACCGGTTGAATGCCCAACAAGAATAAACCGCGAAGAGGGGCCTAGCAGGTGATTCACCTGCTGAATAACAGCGCTTGCCAAACTCTCAGCTGAGAGTTTTGAGGATGAATCCAGGGCAGTTGCAGGGTAATGGCCCGGCAAGCCGATGATGTAAATTGGGCGGCGTCCAAATACAGAAAGGTGGTCGGGCCACCAGAAATAGATTGAACAAAGCAATCCGTGGATCAGCACAACAGGGGTGCCCGGTGAATTTTCGTTGAACACCAAGCATTCGAACTCGCCTGAATCGACGTGCCGGGGAGGCTGTGCTGACATATCCTTACCTATCCAAAATTCCTTTCTTTCGAAGATACAAGAAATCCTTTCGAGTTTCCGGGCACGGAGCCACAATTTCGGACGACATATCGCGAAAACGGGCACTGGTCAGCAGATTTAAGGTTACAAATTTATAAGAATGATTTCGATATAAACTCCTTCACACCACAAGGATTGTGCGTGCTTCACTGTATTTCAGGTCAACCTGACGTGATTAGTCGTCTTCTTCCAGGCGAGAGCATTATTTTCCACTCCTATGCTGACCCTTTAGAGTCGGTCCCTCCCGGAGTGATCTTGATCATTCATGAGCCTCGCGAAACCTGGCTGTTTAGCCGGTCCATGCCCCCGAGCGGCTATCCAAGAATCCTGTTGGCAGAGAACCCTCGCGCCATCGATATTAAGCATGCCGTAAATGATTTTGGCGTGACTCGAATATCTGACTTGGAGGGGTTGCCGGGCGCTCTTCGAGAAGTATTCCGTCAGGTCGCATTACTCAGGGCGCAGGCGCGGATGGAGGGCACTTCATTATGAACACCCCCCTAATTCGTGTAGGCCTGGTTGATGATGAGCCACGAACCCTCAAGACGTTCCGGTGGGAGTTTGGCGAAGATTTTGAGATCAAAACCTTTCTCGGTGGAGTGGAACTACTGAGCGCGCTTGATCGCGGCGAATGTATCGATGTGTTGATCAGTGATCAGAGAATGCCAGGCATGGCGGGGCATGAAGTTTTAAAAGTTGTCGGCAACCGGTTTCCTGCCATGGGGCGGCTGGTGACAACGGCTTATGCCGACGTGGCACCGCTTCAGAGTTGCGTGAATGAAGCGGGCATCGATGGTTATTTGGACAAACCATGGGATCCAGATGAGGTACGCGCCCTTATCCGCCGTGCCTATGATCGACATTTGGAAGATCGGTCGCTCGCTGAAAAACGAGCATCAGAAGCTGAATACCGATGGCAGATTTTGCAAGAAAGTCGCCGCGAGGATGTCGCCAAAGTTTGCTCTATGCTCCAGATGGAGGAGGGGGCAGAGTCCGAGTTTTTTCGAGCCATCGCGTCAACAAGCGATTCAAGGTCTTATGATTGGTCCGATCTGTTATTGATTGAACCTTCGCAAGAGCGAGCGCTTGCGCTGGATTTTCTCTCAACCGTTGAAAGCCTTGTTGCCCTGGGCTCTGAGGTTGAGTCATCGAGTAAACGCCTGCTGTTTTATTGGTGGTTGTTAATAAGGGCTTGCGGTAAAGGAAAGGGCAGTAGCTTTTACCGTCATGGCGAGACGAACGAGGGGGTTACCCTCTATTTTGATGCCGGGTATCCATTTGGCGATAGCATTCTCGATCCCTTAGGTGATCGGGATGATCTTACGATCCGCAAGAATGCTCTTCTTCTCCTGGTTGCGAACGAGGTGAAGCGGATCGGTGGCGCTTTGCGTCTGGACCCTGATCGGGATCATTTCGCTGGCGAGCTTTTCTGTGGCTCCTATCTCGGGGGGCTGCTATGAGTTACATAAGCATTACCATCGTGCACCCGCACCGACTGATTGCAGAAGCCATTGCCCTTAGCCTCAGCCAGGTACCCGACCTTTATGTGGTTAATCGCGTCGACAATCTGGCTGCGCTATGGGAAAGCATCGCTGTTCCTGAATTGATTGTCGTAGATGCAGAGCTGCTAAAAAAGTCTGGCTATCGGGACATAGGCACCATTCAATCCAACTTTCCGAATGCGTCGACTGTGGTTATCGGGTTGGTTTCGGCGCCAGAGGTCCTGATTGCCAAGGGCTGCGCTGGCTATATTGATCTGTACCAAGGAATTGATGCCGCTGTGCATTTGATTACGCGCATCGGCCGGGGTGGCAGCGGTGCGATTCTTTCAAGCCCGAGGCCTGCGGATGCGCTTCAACTGAATTCTCTGTCACGTCGAGAGAGCCAGACGCTAAACCTGATCTGGGACGGGATGACGAATAAGGAAATATGCGCTTACCTTGGTCTGAAGCAGCAAACCGTAAGCTCCTACGTGACGCGGCTTTGCGAGAAATTGGATGTCAATTCTCGGAATGCGATCGTGATGCTCGGCAGGCGGTACCGAGACACGCATTTGTAGGTTTTTTACGACATGGTTTGCCTGTTAATTACTACAGACACTTTACATTCGGTAACATAGACTCCCCGCTATATAAGGATGTATAGCCGGGGAATTAGCATGACAATCACAATGATAGATGGACTCGCAGAAGAGCTGCCGGTGTTTGTGTGTCTCAGGGATGAGGCGTCGGGGGCTTTCACCACCAACTTCTACCAAACGGTCTCTTTAGAGCCTTCTGTTTATTTCCACACGCCAGGACGCCGCGAAGACGTTTTGAGGGCAATCGCCCTCAATATATTGGCGATGGTGTTTCCTGGTGAAGAAATAGAACTATCAATGGGCCATTGCTCGACCGTTGCAGTGAGTCTGCACAGACTGTTTGTGGACGAAGTGCTCTCCACTATGCCAGGTGAAGGCGGGAACTTACCGCGCAGTGTGGTAAGGGAGTGGGCTTTGGAAGTCTGCGCAAACCACTGGCTTGAAGACTCCCGGATCAGCGCATAAACACCGTCATTCGGTTGCCAGCCACCGTCAATGAGTTGCTCTGCGCCGTCACTGAGTTGCTGCACAACTTCATCAAGTTGCTTTCACTGAGACACGCTTGCCGAGCGTATCGCTTGTGATACACTCGATTGGTAGGTTGTCATCGGAGGAACCGCAGTGACGAGTAGCGCCGCCCCGATCCATCCAGGGATCCATTTGAAACACGAAGTTGAGCGTCATGAATTGAGCAAGCGCCAGACCGCCGAATCGCTTCATATCGGCAGAATGACGCTTTATCGCGTGATGAAAGGTGAAGCGGATATTACAGTCGATCTGGCTTTGCGTTTGGAGGCAGGATTTGGAATTCCTGCGGTGAAGTGGCTAGAGATGCAAGCGGATTACGACCGTTGGCAGAATGAGACATCGGGTTCAGATGTCTCACGCATCCCTCGCTTGATACAGACGGAAATGAAGCCTCAACAGGAACTGCAAATGATTTTCTAAAGGGCAAAAGAAAAGGCCCGATCTGGTAAATCGGGCCTTTTCGGAAAAAATGGGCACCAAGCTGCAACTTGAGTGCCTGACGTGCGAGCTCCGCGCTACGAAGGTCAACACTTACAGCCTTCATATTAGCGCGTCATAGCTCCCTTTTGCAAGAAATAAGGGTAGAGAATGACGGCAATCCCTCTCTACACGCTCTATTCACCCATGGAAAGGGGAATTCAGCGTGGCGACATCACCTGAAAAAAGGCCCGATAACGAGGCTTTTTCTCAGCCTGGCTCTTCCTTGATGCGTGTCTTTGACGAGGCACCGTATCTCTGTCGATGCTCCGATAACAAAACGGCGGCCTTCGTGAAGCCCAGAGCCAACGCGATCAACTGGCCTTACATCCAGGTCAATCGGAAAAACGTTGTCTCATGGTTGGTTTTTGATCTGGACCATACAAACCCGATGGTCTGGGAAGACGCAGCTTTACCTCCCCCCAACCTGATTGTTCGTAATCCAAAAACCAGTAGCGCCCACCTCTTTTACGCCATCGCACCAGTGCTGACCGGTCCTAATGCGCGCCAGAAACCTATCGATTTCATGAAAGCGGTTTACCAATCGATGGCGCGGAAGATGGGAGCCGATCTGGCCTACAGCGGCCCGGTTGCGAAAACGCCTGGTCACCCATGGTGGCAAACCACGGAGCTCCACAACGCTGAATACACTCTTGGGGAATTAGAGCCGGCCAGCGAACTTGAGTACCTCCCGCCCTGGCGTGGCGTTCCTGATCTGGAAACCGTCAGTCATTCCCGACATTGCACACTGTTCGAGCAGGTCCGTTTTTTCGCCTATGCGATCGTGCGGGACGAACGTGAAAATGGCTCTGAAGGGTCTTTTGTTCGAAGGGTAGAGCAGTATGCCCGGAGTAAGAATAGGTTCTCTGGGCGCCACTACAAATCCAGTAAGCTTCGTCTGAGCCAGGTACGGGCGACGGTGAAATCCATCACCCGTTGGACATGGGCAAAGTATTACGGATCGGCCGACTGTGCCCGCGGCACCATGCTCCTGGATCCTTCAATGCCGCTTTCTGAGAAGCAGCGCCTCGCCGCGAAATACACGCACAAGGCAAGAACCAAAAGGACCCAGGAAAGAATTCAGGCCGCTGTATCGAACCTGAAAGCTCAAGGAACGACTCTTACCCAGGCAGCGGTCGCTCAGGCCGCGGGGCTTTCCCGTCAGACCGTCGCCAAACACAAACATCTGCTTTCATCGACCAACCGAAATGTCGTGGATTTTCTGACCGAAAAGAGGCGTCTAGACTCAACGCAACCTGATGTTAATAATGCTGTCTATCAGATAACTGCTGTGCGTAGGGTAGTTGCTTTATACAATGAGGGTTGTTTTTTAGTACCGGAGCGGACGTTGAGACGGGACTTAAAGGGGCCTACAAATCCAGTTTTGGCGGAAAGCCTCATACCTGATACGTCTTAGAATGGCTTTATGTAGCTCCTTTTCCCGAAGGCGGGTATCCAGCGGCGCCTGATAGCTCAAAGCTTAATGGGGTCAGTTTCCTTGGTATAAGAGGCCCAAAAAATAGACCTTAATGAGGGAACCTTATGAAGATGTTCCACCGTTTCAAAAAAAAACAGCAGTTGCGGTTCATTCTTCGATGCCATATTGATAGTCGAGCTGATTGTGTCGGTATTAGTAGTTTAGATATGGTCCACTGGGCGTGGGAGTATGATCCAGATTTCTTTGACGGAGTGAGACTTGCAGATGAGCCGAACGAAATTTCTCTGTTGCTTTACACCTGCTGTATCAGCTTTTTGAAGGGTAATTATTCTCACCAAAGGAGTAATTTTGCTGAATTAGCCCATGATTGTATTCCCATCATATTCGGGCAATTTGGTTCGAGCCTTAACAATGCGGACCGTTATGTGCTTGATCGGTATCGTGAGATTGTCGGGCTTCCATAATCCGTTAATTAACTCGCCACGAGAACTGGTAGATGGGAGGAGGGGGCGCAACAACGCTGTTTTCCTGAAAACTAATGGCCAGTTAGAAACTTTAAATAAAAAGCTAGCCCTCATGAGAACTCGGGGCTAGTTCATCATTTAGCCGCTGAAATCGAATCGAATGAGCTGGCGTTTGGAGGAAGGGTGGCCGAAAGAATAAAACACTGCCAAATTTTTTATAAGGATTTCAAACTGAAAGCGTAGCCGTTGCGCTTTCGCGTTTTTGCTATCTTACGAACGGTTTGGCGAAGTTCGGCGTAATCCTGGCATTGGATTAGCTTGAAGTTCCCGCGTTTGGTGTTTTTGCCGCCCCAGATACACAGAACGGCAAGTCTCCCAAAAAGATCTTTCTGCACTTTAACCCTGTAGTAGCGGCTGCCGGTCTCCCACCTTAGAGCAGTCATTTCTTTAAGTGCCTATAGAGAGTAGTCCTATCGACCTTAAAGTAACCTGCGACAGATGACAGGCTTTCTCCGCCATCAATAAGGATGCGAGCTTGCCTTACCTGGTCCTTTGTCAACTTTGGTGGACGGCCACCAGTGCGACCCCGTCTTTTTGCCGCTTTTAGGCCTGCCTTTACTCGTTCCTGAACTAAACGTCGTTCGAATTCTGAGAGTGCACCGAAAATCTGAAAGACCAGGTTACCTGTGGCGGATGTCGTATCAATGGGATCGTGGAGGGAACGGACTCCGACACCTCGGGCTTTCAGGTCTTCCACAATTTCGATTAGATCTCGAAGCGATCGAGCCAGTCGGTCCAGTCTCCAGATAATGAGAGTGTCACCTTTGCGAAGAGTTTTTAAGCAGGCTGTTAATTCAGGACGGTCTCTAATCGAGCCACTGATTTTGTCCTGGTATATCTGCTCGCAGCCGGATTCCTCAAGTTCATCGATCTGAAGTTCAGGATTCTGGTCAGTGGTGCTGACACGGGCATAACCTATGAGCATGGATCACCTATTACAACAGGGTTTTTGCATCATAGGTTTTGCAATAGGGATTTGCAACGTCTGGGAGTGATTTCGGGTTTCCAGTTCTGGGTGATCTTGGAGTGTTGCAAAAACAACTGTTTTTGAAACACTACTGGCGAATAGCATGTACGCTTGCCGTGGGTCTCAAAAAATTAGTAGGGCAGGATGGTGCGGATCGACTCCAAAAGCTCAGCAAATTGAACGACTGAGCTCGGGGACCAGGAGTGGAGGATAACAATTACAAAAGCGATAAAACGAGTGGAAATATCCGCAGATATCTTTCGTTCTTCGATCTTGCGTCTGTTGCCAGACCTGGTTTCAATCCGACGCTGCCATGAGAACCGGAACATAGCGTTCGTTAGATTCCTGAAGGCACAAAAAAAGCCGCAATGAAGCGGCTTGGTGAGGATGAGACAGGCACAAAAAAGCCCGATTACTCTTGGAGTCTCGGGCTTGGGTGCAACTTCCTCATCATGGGAAATTATTACCTTTTTGGCCGTCATTTGTCAATGTCGATCGACGGCTTCTACCGAAGTCCAATCAAGGCATACACTTGAGACGGTGCAGTAGGGTGTGAAGGTAGTCCTGCGTCAACTCCACTAGCCGAACCCGGTGACTGTAGCAAACAGGGCACTCCTTTATGGGAGCGGGCAAATGGTGCCGCTTACAACTTCGACAGAATAAAGCAGTATCGTGACCGGAAGCGGCAATAGCATTTGCATCATTGACTGAACAATCGAGCCGCTGAGTAACAGCCTCTCTGTGCTCCCGTCTTTCCTGTTCGACTACCTGATACTTCTCATCCTCTGGAAACACGTCGCCCAGCAGCGCTTTTAACGTCGCTCGACCTCTTTCCGCCCGGAGCGCCTTAGCCTTAACGTGCCTCTGTTCCTTCTCGTGAGCCATCCAGATATCCGCACTGGAAGCCAGGACCCGAAATGTCTTGGCCGGACGCTCTTCGGCAAGCACGCCATGCTTACACAGTTTCTTGAGATACGACAAAACCACCGCGTATGGCGACCGAATGGCGTGATTCTCGGAAGAGGTCAAAAACCACACCCCACGTAGCTCGTAATCTTTGCGTTGGTTGTAAGGCTGCCTCAGATGGGCCTGTTTGAGTTGGCTCAGTTTCAAAGCCCATTCACGAACGCCGGCGGCATTTTCTGCAAAGGCCAGTGCCTGTGCAACCGAGAAAATATAGCCTGGCTGCTTCTCCAGAATCAGAGGTTCAAACACAGCGCCTTGCCAAAGCCGCCGATCCTCCTTGAAAACCCACTCCTGGCGAACATTAATATCCATGAACGTTGGCCATTTCCCTGGCTCGAATCCCAGTCGTCGAGCAACCACCTCCAGCTGGGGCTTTGCACGTTCGGCTAATCGGTCTCCCATAGTCAGCCAGCCCGTAGACTCCACTTGCTCCAGATTTCTTAAAGCAATTTCAAACGGCTCCCGAGCTTCCGCTTTATTTCGAATCTGAGCCTGTCTACGCTCCTCCTTCTGCTGAGCCGCACGCTCCTTCTTGCGTTTGGCCGCCTCTTCCCGTTCCCGCTGCCGCTCCAGACGTTTGATCTCGCCAGGAACCTTGGCTTCCAATGCTTCCCGCACAGCCTGAACTCTCGGAAGCTCATCGATCAAAGAGCACCGGTGCCACCAACGCCGGGCTGACCTCAGCACCTCAGCCTCAAGCGCGACCGAATCCAGCACCGTCTCCTCCGACAGCCAACTCAAGTCAATCTCTATGGTGTTATCAATCGCCAGGCTCTTGTTTTCCTCGACGGCGTGCGTAACTAGGACCTCAATATGCAACTCGGCATCGTTCTTCAGAAGGGCAGTCACGTCAGGCGTCAGACCATTCTCCAACCGCCTCTCAGATACGGCCGATACAAAACGGACCTCGCGCGTTTCGAAGTGCAGTGTTTTGGATAGTGTTTCGCCGAACACCAGGGGGAAGGAAAGCACCACATCCCGCTCCGGCAACCACACTCGACCGGCATCCAGCAGGATCTGCTTGGCCATCTTGTGCAGGGCGGTTTCGTATCCTCCAGGGCACTCTGCACCGCGATGATGGGCAAAATAGAAGCGACCAGCAACACTGCATTTGGCAATCAGTCGCACCTTGCACTCCGGACAGTAGCAGCCACACTTTTTGCCCCGGTCCACAGTCTCTGGACGGTACAAGCGGCCGTCTTTTTCACCGAAGGGCACCCGAAGCTTGCTCAAGGCAGGACGGTTATTGGTTTCTGAGCTCACAAGATAGAGAAGTTCCGCAGCAAATGAATTGATAAATACCGATCAGGCGCTTTGACCAGTCTATACCAACACGGAAGTAGGTTAGAGACTGCGCTAACTTGTCAGCGAGCTAAAACCTTTTGAAATTTCCGTACGGAAACCTATCACCCTGGCATGGCTGCAAGCCTTTGATGCCTATACCGATAGTGAGGTTCCCGATCATTCCGGTCGCGAAATGATTTTTGAATGGGCGCGTCGACATGTGGTGAGTCATTCAAGGTTTGGCAGGGGCTCAAAAACCTAGGTAGGAAGTTTTTATGGCGACAGAGATTTTATTTGGCGGGCTGGATGAGTCAGGGACGTATCGGTTGATGGTAATAAATGGGGTTTCGTTGCACATACCAGAAAGCCAAATTGAAGAGTTTCTACGCGGTAACGTATCCTCCAACGCAAATGCTCCGATTTCTCTAATGCCCGGAGGGAAGCTTTGTTCCACCTTGTCACCGAAGGGGGCGATCAAGCTGACGTTGAGTCAAGAGGATATCGAGCGGGCCAGGAAGGACTATATAAATCGAACAGCATTGACTCGGAATAGGTAAAGCTTTCCATATATACACGCCTTCTCGGATTTGTGGATGAACAGGGGATTAAGCCACAGCATTCCAGGCGTTCTTGACTCCAGGAATGAGAGCCACTCCAATAACTGTTGAGGGCACCGAGAGCCAATAGGAGGGGCCCAGAATTGCTGCGAGCAAACCTAGCGAGACCAACCCACCCCAAAACAGGAACAGATTGAAGACCAGGGCCGGGGGCCATGGCTGATGTTTATACCGGCGTTTGCTGGGCGCCGGTTTGATTGCTTTGTTGGTGTTCTGGCTCATCGCTTTATTCCTTGATCTGCGCTGGTCACTCCGCTATTTCTGACCTTTGTCGCTCTGGCTTTTACGGGGCTTCGATTTCTTAGTGGGTGCTGGTTCGTCGTTATTCTTTTTCGCCTCTTCTGCCTCCTTGGCTTTCTGTTGGGCCCAAAGCGCGTGGGCAGCCTCGATGTCGCCGTAGGCACCTATATCAATCACACGATCTTTGAATCGCGCATAGAGTTCATCCTGAACACGACCATTAGCCCTTAGCCATTCGACTGCCGTGTTTGGATTTGCTAACAGTACATAGTGGTAGTCACCGGATGGGCCTTTCCGAGGGAGGATGAAATTAAGGTCAGTCAGTTCCTTCATTTTTTTCCGCCAAGTATGAACGGCTCGTTCGCCGGTGAATGCTGCTTCATGGGCAAAGGTGGCGGGGTTCTCAATGGTCACTAGAGGGTGATCGGGTGACCTCGCCCAAAGACAAAAAAGCGTGTGCCCAGCGGGCTTTCCTTTGGTTAGGTTGTTGATCACCTGCATCGCAATCGGCAAGGTTCGGGGAATGGTGCTGTAACCATCATTTCTGGTGCGATGCCAGATCCATTCTGTGGGCATGTCAGGAAACAGTACGTCCATCTGTTGCTGTGCCCGCTCGGCCATCTTGAGCCTTCGTGTCCGTGTTTGCTTGGTGTTTGCCATAGTGTTCTAAAGCCTGTGTTGTGGTCAGTTGGGTCTATTGTTGAAAAGATCACTAGAAAGAACAACGAGTGATTGAACGCATCATCTATCCACTATTCAGTAGTGTGAAAACACTATTAAGTATTCCTACATAGCACTATCTCATTCATATTGGTAACACTGAATCTTGGTTATATACTTCAACGTTTTTTTGAAAAAACTATATAAAACAATACATCAGCAACGTCGGAGCGTGCTCTCTGTCCTCATGTTCTGCGTGCTCGCTGTGCTCACCGTGCTCCAGGGGGTTATTAGGGGGGGGTGCGCCACCCTAATAACCCCCACGAATTATGTGTTTCTTGCGGGGGCTCTCACAGATTAGAGGCCCTATCCGATCTATTTTTCCTTGTCAATAAAAGGCGTTGACAATTCTTTGCTTTGCTGTAAGCTTTAGTTGTACGGTGATATTCCGTACACTTATATTATGAAATTATCCAACCGAAAACCTGAGCTCTATGAAAGGCGAGGGGGAGATAAGGTGAAAAATCAAAATGCAAGAATGGATCTCAGAGTAGATCCCGCAATAAAAGACTTGGCGACGCGAGCTTCTGCGTTGGTCGGTAGTCGTAGCCTTTCTGAGTTTGTCATCCAGGCAGTTCGGGAAAAGGCGGCTAAGGTGATCGAGGAATGCGAAGTAATCTCCGTCAGCAGTCAGTCGTATGATGCGTTTGTGTCAGCCTGTGAGGCACCACCCGCACCTAATACTGCATTGCTGGCTGCACAGCGTCGCCGTAAACAGAGGATTCAAAACGGTGACATTAAATTTTCAACAACTAGACAAGAAACAGCATAACCGGCAGGCTTTCGACTGTGGCCTGCCGCCCGTCAATAAATTCCTTAAAGAGAGTGCTCGAAAGCACATGGATGCCGGGGTTAGTCAAACCTGGGTTGCTGTCCTAGAGCCTGCCACTGATGAGGAATCCCTTACCCCGATAGCTGGTTACTTCACTTTGACGCAGAGTGTTGTTAAGCGAGATGAACTCCCATCAGGGGTACCTCCCAAAAAGTTTCCGGCCTACCCGCTATCCGTTATCAAACTGGCGTGGTTAGGGGTCGACCAACAGTATCAAGGAACAGAGGCTCGATTAGGCGAATCTCTGCTTCTGGAAGCTCTGGATCGCGCTTATAAGATCTTCACGTTCAGTGAAATTGGGATCGCAGTGGTGGTTGATCCTCTTACCGACGAAAGTGATAGTTTTTTCCGGAAGTATGGGTTTCAGCCAATGACACTCGAATTTGGAGCTCGCCGTTCACTCTACCTTCCGATGGGCACCGTAAAAACTTTGGTAGAGTCGTAATGAAGTTTGAGAACGACGAATAATGATTGGCATGGACCGATTGAGACCGTACCTACAGAGGCTGATTTGGAATCTGCTAAGCGAGCGTGCACAGTTAGAAATTGAGCTGCGGCTCGCTGGCCACCCCCTGTTGCACCCATCTGAAGTGCCAACTCCGACCATTCTTGAAGATACCCGGTGTGAGCTGGAAAGACTCAGAGATGTTGAGTTTTCAGGCTACTTGCCGGGACTTAGCGAAAACGTTCGGGTTCTTGTCGAGCGAAGCCTGAAGGCATTGGTCAAAGACCGGCTGTACACAGCAACTTTCCCGATGGCCACGCTGCATGGATGTTCTGCGAGTAAAGCTCGGTATAGGCCCGATCGAGCGGGATGTGACACCATGGCAGAGCTGGGAGAGTTGATTAATGACTTGAAAGATCTGGAGGGAAAGAGCGGGGGAGATATTGTTTCTGCATGTCTAGCCTGGTCTGAACTCCGACTTCATGAAGGGATCAGCTTGACCACTGATAATTGGCATCGACGTTTCTACTGGTCAAACGCAGGTGGTTCTCATCATATGGCCGTTCTTTGCTACGAGTTACAAAGGCAAGAAAAGGAGCTATCGTCAAATCTGGTGTTCAGAGACTTGATCAAGCAACATCCTGATTGTCTGTATCCACCTCGATTCCGTCTCTGAATTTAACCCCAGTGATGACCTTGCCCAGATAGTGGAAGCCGCGCTGACGGCGCCAGTTTTTCTGCGCACACTCCCCGAGCTTGAACATCATCTGCAACATGCCGTCCCGACTCAGGCAGCCCTTTGTTCTCTTGGTCCGGTGGCGGATGGTGCCGAAGGTCGACTCAATCGGATTGGTCGTCCTCAAGCTCTGCCAGTGCTGGGCCGGGAAATCATAAAAGGCCAACAGTTCTTCGCGATCCTTTTGCAGGCACTGGACGGCCTTTGGGTATTTGGCTTCAAATCGCTTCTCGAACCGATCGAAGGCGGTTTCGGCGTCCTCCTTGGTCTCCGCCTGCCAGATGTCGTGCAGGGCCGTCTTCATCTTGGACTGGACCGACTTGGGCACGCAGTTCAGCACATTGCCGGTCTTATGCATCCAACACCGTTGCTGACGTGTTTCGCCGTATACTTCCTCGAGTGCCGCCCAGAAGCCCATGGCGCCATCGCCAATGGCCAGGCTGGGCGCATTCAAGCCTCGCGCCTTGAGATCCAGCAACACTTCACGCCAGCTCTGTGTGGACTCGCGGACACCGTCCTCAATCGCCAAGAAGCGCTTCTCGCCGCGGTCATTCACACCGATCACGACCAGGGCGCACAGCTTGGCATCCTCGGCCCGCAAACCGCTGTAGATGCCGTCCGCCCACAGGTACACCCAACGGTCCCGGTCTAATCGACATTGGCGCCAGGCGTCATACTCCTGGGCCCACTGACGTTTCAGTCGGGCGACGGTGCTGGCCGACAAGCCCTTGGCCTCCGGGCCCACCAGAATCTCCAGCGCACTCTCCATCTCACCAGTCGACACCCCTTTGAGGTACAGCCAGGGCAACGCCGCTTCCAGCGAGCGGGTCTTGCGGACATACGGCGGAACCAAGGCCGACCGGAAGGTCACCGGGTGACCATCTTTTGCTCGCACCTTCGGTACTTTGACGGTGATCGGGCCAACCCCCGTTTGAATGGCTCGCTCAGGTTGATACCCATTGCGAACCACGGCCGCTCGACCATCCTCCAGCTTACGCCCTCCAACGGTGTCCATGAACTCAGACAACTCAGCTTCGACTGCCTGATGAATCAACTCCCGTGCGCCTCGACGCAGCAACTCGGTCAAAGGATCAACCGATTCCTCTCGACCTGATATCCCGACAACGTTACTCTTTCCCATGGCGGTGTACTCTTGGTTGGTTGACTGTTTGGCGACAACAAATCAACCAGATACGCCGCTTTCTTTCAAATCTTCAAACACCAGATTCAGTTATAACTCCAAGAAAAGCAATGGCAGCCTGAAGTTGAGATTAAAGAGTTCTCTCTCAATGTTGAGGCTCTGGAGCCAATCAATAATGTAGCTTCACTTTTTGTTATTACGCCAAAGCCAGGCTCCTACGGGTTGGACAGGGTGTTTAAGCCTTTGAATTATCGTCAGGCATTCTCAGAGTTACACAGCCGGCTCGGTGTTGAGCTGTTGTCGCTAGGAGCCGGACAAGGAATTTTGAGTCGTTACGACCTGGTTGTGGTTGATCACAGCAAAAAGTATGCGTCACTGAGCTTGAAAAGGTTATCGGAGGCAGTAGCAGCTGGCTATGCAATAACATTCGAGGAGTTTCTTCTAAGCTGGTCTGAACTTCGTTCAGAAACTGAATACGCTACGGAAACAACCCTGATCCGGTGAACTAAAAGATACGGTGCGTAACGTTTAACATAATCTTTATTATGCGCATAACTTATTGATTTTTATATATTTTATGTTGTATGCCACGTTGCGGTCGATGCTTCATACTCAGCCACACCCACAGCCAATAGCGATTGGAGGCCTTCCTCAACCGATTTCATGGGTTTCCGTTTGAACAGTTCAGCCAGGCTTTCGGTGGTGTAAGAGCGCTCGGCTAAAGCCTCTCGGAGCACCCGAAGCTGATCGGGAATCGCTTTTGGGAACGAGGCTTTGCCTTTGTTGGTGACGGCTTCCGTTTTCGCAGCAGCTGCCTTCGGCGCGATGTCTACTTCTGTCTGCACGGCATCGGGCGCCTGGTACTCTGGGCGGAGCCAACGAACAATGCCCCGTGATTCCTCCTCGGCACGCTGCTTGTTGAGCTCGACCAGGCGCATTAACAGTTCTTCTTCTGCTTCCGCTTGGTCAGCTGGTTTATCTGGAAGCGGCGTTGTGGCGCCTGGGCGACCTACCAACTTTTCGGCAAGGTCCGACCAGCCGTATGCCTGAAAAACAGCATGGTCTAGGTCATCGTGGAGCTCACGGAGAATAGAAACAAGGCCTTGTTGATGTATCGTCATTTCTTTGTCGGTGAGTTCGTCGCCAGAACGGAGTTTTTCCAGAACATTGTAAATACCGGTCAGTGTCAGTGACGGATGCTCATGTTGTTGGCGTTTTCGGTGTGCATCGATGCTTTCTGCGAAAGAACCAATTACGGTGCTCTGTTCACCATTAAAGGTCGGGAATGGGAATGTCTCGAAGCAGCGTGATTTTACATAAACTGGGTCGTTGCCAACTCCTAAACGGCTTCCCGTGCTGAAAGACCAAGCAACATGAATCCTACTTTCGAGTACACCAAGCTGACTAGAGTCATCGAGCGCGATATTAATCAACTTGTTGTCTGCCAATATTTCTGCGTTCAAAAATGTGAATAATCGGTGTTTGGTCGTCTCCACCGTTGCAATGTAGCGTGGAAGTCCATGGGACATTTCACGCCAATCTTTCCTCGGCTCACCGAATAGCCACCAGTTATCGCGATAAGTGGCACGCTTGTTCTGGTCACGTTCCGGCTTCACCCTTTCTCGCACCCACTGGTAGACAGTAGGATATTTTTCTCGCACCTCCTCTGCTTTCAAACCAAATAGGTCGATCACCTTCACGCCGCGAGGCTTTTGAGTTAGGTCGCGACCATTGCGGTATTCACGAATGACATGCTCAAGGCCTTTTGTCTTCCCTAACCCCAGGTCTACCGATTCTTCCGGTGTTACGATGAAACCAGACCCGTGCAACTTGACCCCCGGAGAGCTTATTCCTTCGTTTGCCTCAAGGGTCTCGGCGCTGGCTACGTTCGCTCCAGTGGTGAGGTCAGCGAACAATTTGCCGGCACGCTGGCTCAACTGCACGTCACGAGCCTCCCGGTTTTCACTGGAGGTCTCTCTGATAACCTGGCGAAGCAGCCCCGGATGTTCTCCGGCCATACCCACTGTCATGGCGATACGAACGGCAGCTCCATCGTTGACGTCTACCCAAGGATGATCGGGTACTGCGAATACAAGTGAAAGAGGCTTCTTGGTGTCATTTAAGTGCGGCTCTAATACGCGCCGGTTAAAGGTCTGCTTCAGGCTATTGGTGGTAATAAACCCGAAACGCTGAGCGTTGCCCGTTTTCACAGTCTGGGCCGCTGTATGCCACCAATACATCACAAAATCGGCGGAATCTGGAACCACACCTTTGAAGACCTGGCGCACTGCATCAACGTAACCATCGCCTAAAGATCGCCGCATCGTTGATGCACCAATAAACGGTGGGTTGCCGACGATATAGTCAGCCCTTGGCCACTCGGCTCGACGTGGATTGTGGTACCGGTACACGATCGCTCGGCCAGTTTCATCGGGAATGAGCTCACCTGTCGTCGGGCTAACCTTCATGCTGATGCCATCCCAAATAGTCACAGGCTCCCCGGCCTCATCAACCTCGGGTTCCCGACTGTCGTATTCAATCAGGGCGTCCCGACACTCAATATTTTTGAAGTCCCTCAGGATGGGTTCAGGCAGGTCAAGACGGTCGTTGAGCCGGTAATGCCACTGTAGATAACCAATCCACAGCACAAGCTCAGCAATCTGTGCCGCCCGCGGATTTAGCTCCATCCCAAGGAACTGGTGGGGATCGACGGTCAGCCCCTCGCTCTCCAGGACCCCCTGCCCTTGCGTCAGCTCGGAAATAAAACCCAGAACCTCGCCTTCGAGTCTCTTCATGTGCTCCAGGGCAACATAGAGAAAGTTGGCGCTGCCGCAGGCAGGATCTAACACATGAGTTTGGCAAAGCTGATAATGAAAGGACTGGACCTCCTGGAGCGCCTTGGCATTTTTACCCTGTCGCAAAAGGGTCTCTGCCGCGCCTCGGATGTCTCCCCACTGCTCGCGAAGCGGGTCAATGAGGGTTGGCATTACCAGGCGTTCAACGTAGGCCCGGGGCGTGTAATGGGCTCCTAACTTGTGGCGCTCCCGGGGATCCAGGGCCCGCTCCAGGAGTGTCCCGAAGATCGCCGGTTCAACAAAACGCCAATCGGCTTTCGATGCGTCGATGAGCAGCTGGATCTGGCCGGCATTTAGCGGAATGGGATCTATGTTTTTGAACAAACCCCCGTTAAAGCGTTTTACGGTCTGCATCAAACGCTCACTGTAGCCGCCGGCGTTCATGATCTCCCAGAGGGCCTTGACCGCCTGGGGGAATGCCTCCGGATTTCGGTCTTTGATGTCGACAAGCAGGTCATGGAACGAGGCTCCTGGCAGCAGCTCCACGTCCTCTGCGAACATAGTGAACAGACAGCGCTTGAGGAAACTGGCGACCCGTTCAACGTCATAGCCGCTCCGCTCCAGGGATTTTGCCAACTCTGCCAGCTTGGTACTGACTTCCCGGGTTACCTTAGCCGCGCGTTTACTTGGGTCGAGCTTGTCCGGATCGAGCCAGAGCTGGCGAAGACGATGCTGGATTTCTGGCTTGTGCAGGTCGTCCAGGCGGATCTCAAAATGTCTGGGATCTGGAAACGGCACATAGTTTCCGCCTGTCCGGGTGAACTCCGAATAGGTGTAAATAGCGTTTCCGACGTCGACAATGACAATGAATGGTGGACGGCCGTGCTCCACTTCCTCAAAGGGTAGCCCTCGGATGTACCGTTCGGCCTGGGCTACCGCAGCGTTGATAGCGTTCTGGTGGCTGCGGGAGGCCAGCTGTTTCCCAGTCTGCTTCCCTTCCAGAACGAAGCAGTCTCGCCGGTATAAATCGATGTATCTGCTATCCGTGCTGCCATCGACCCGCGGAGAGGCAATGAACCGCTCAAAAACGTAGGAATTCTCTCTAGTGTCCCCCTCCCCCGGATCTGGTCGCGGAAGATCAAGGAGAGTGCACAGGTCGCGCATGAACGACTGGAAATTTGAACGCTCACTTCCCGAATTGCCTTTCCAGCGGCTGAGAAATTCATCGACGGCGGAAGGTTCTGCGATTGCGTCCAAGCGAACTACTCCTTAATACAGTTCTTGTTTTTAGGGATGTTACTTTTTTTGAGCCGGTTAAGCGATTCGTTCGGGTTCGCCTTTGCCCTTAGGATCGGTTCATCGATCGGCCAGGAATGACCACTCTCCCGGGGCAGCGCCACGATCGGCGGAGCTATTTACCGTTGTTCTATACTTTGGATTCTGGCAATTTCAATCATAGTGCCCTGGTATGCAAGCCCTGCCGGACCTGAACCGCCCTGCCCTGCTGTTACTGGATAAGATGGTCGCGTGAAGACAGAAACGAGCCCCTATAGCAAACTCCGCGTGCCTTTCGGCGAAAAAGACGGGCGTCTGTATCGTCCGGATGCCGTGGAAAGAGGGAAGCAGTGCGGTTGTCACTGTCCCGAATGCGACGCCAAACTGAGCGTGAAACGCAGTGTGTCAGGTCGCTTGTTTTTTGCGCACCTCCGCGCCGAGAACTGCCTGGGAGGCTATGAAACGGCCCTTCACAAAATGGGCAAGCAGATCCTATTGGATGCCGGTCGGGTGTGGTTGCCCAAGCGTGACGTGACCTTCTCCTTTCCCCTGATCTTTGGTGAGACGCTCTCTGAAACTGTCAGCTTTGAACCCCGAGAGGTTCAATTCGAGTCGGCGGTGTCAGAAAAAAAGCTGGATAGCGGTTTTATCCCTGATGTAACGGCGATGCTGAAAAACGGCGCCCCGCTGTACATTGAAATCCTGGTGACTCATGCGGTCGGGGAAGAAAAAGGAGGAGCTATTGATAACGTCATGGAAATCGATCTGAGCCGGCTGTCTGAAGAAACCGTGTTGGATTCGTCTGAACTTGAGCTGGAGGTTCTACAACGGGCCTCGCGCTGGTGGCATCGATGCTCGTTGTTTGATGAGCTCCCAGAAGTTCAGGCGGCGAAGGCGGTCCTAAAGGCTCGGGTACCGAAGGAAATCAAACGCCTGGAACGTAAAAAAGCCGCTGAGCTGCAAAAGGAAGAACAAGCCCGGCTTAAGGTCGAGCGTCAAGAGGCCCAGGAAAAGCAGCGAGAACTGGAACGGGCACCCTGGCTCGGGGCCCTAAAACGGCTGGAATATGCTAATGATTTCACCGGTTGGCTCAATATGTCTGCGACGATGTCCAAACGCGCAGAGCCGCATCTAGCGTCGGTCGCGCAGCGTTTGGGTTTCAACCCGCGACAATGGCCATCCTTCCTGAATCTTCCCATCGACCAGGAGTGGGTTTTTAAAGAAGATCGACGGCTGTGGCAAAGCGCTGTGTTTGAACAGTTGATCCTCGCTAACACGCCAGGCGAGATGTTGTCCGTGCCCAAGGCCTTGGCCATAGCTGAGAAAGCGGCGGGGGTCCGGCCATGGGCCCTGCAGCTGAGTCAACTGAAACAGGCCCACTCGAAGCGCCCCGAGAATCAAAAGAAGGCCTATGAGTTGCGAGGGGTGTGGTTTCTGGACCCTGCTGAAAACCGGGCCATTCGTTCGCCCTACGCCGTTGTCTTATCCTATTTAAAGGCGCTGCGTAAGCGAGGCCTGCTTGCGGAGGTTGCGCAAGGCCGATCGTTTAAGGTCCTGCTGTCAGGGTCGGACATTTGGGAGACTCATCGTCGACAGCAACAGTCCTCTGGTACGGAGTGGTCCAAGGGGTCTGCACGGACCTTCGTGCGCCTGGCCCAGAACGTGTCTCAGGAAAGTCTGCAGAGAGAAGCTGAGAAGAAACAGCGTCGTAAAGAGTTGGACGAGCAAATTGAGTTGTCGGTGATTGACGCCCAGAGTATCGCGGCCGCCGGCGAAGACAGTGCCATTTTCTGTAAGTCTTGTAGACGGCATCACGTCCCTGATCACACCCCCGACTGCCCGGTATGTCGAAGTTATCAGATCAAGATGGTTGCCTTGACCGAGTCTTATCTCGAGTCGCTGGCCGCCCGCCTGCGCTGTATGCCTTGAGTAGTCAACTCACGCGTTTTGTTGATTAAAAAGGAGAGGTGATCCCCCCAAGAAACCAAAGTGCTCAACCTGTTATGTGCGAACGGGTAAATTTAATCTGCTTTTCGGCCGGGTTCGTTGGCAAAGCGGACCTCCTTTGGAATCGTGCTTGCCCTGTAACCGTAACGACTACTGGCTGCGTTCGCTGACAAGGGTTTTGGATCCTTCTGCAAATCGTTGTATAACCGAACGCCATGTGATTCAGCCTGTAGGCGGACATACCCACGCAACATTCGCTCTTTATAATCAAAAATCGGTTTTCGTTTTTGAGCGCGCTGAAGAATTGGACCATTGGATGCTTTCGCCAAATTCAGAATACCCTTTTTATACTCCTCGCGACTTACTGGAGAGCGCGAAATCTGACGCATAATCCCAAGATACGATGCGAACATCTCCTCTTCAGTGCGGACCATGTAATCAGTGTCGGCTGTCGACCAGAGGATTTCTTCAATGTTCGGGATTGAGTTCACGGCTCTCTCGTAAGGCACTTTGTATTCCGCAGAGCAAGTCTCGATGGCTTCTCCAAGGGCTGTCTGAAAGTGATCTTCGTTCACTGTGTGTACGAGGCTCGGATCATCATTGAGCTCCCATATAAGGCGCTCTGTTAACAGGTGCACGTAATAAGGATAACCGTCGCTGATCAACGCGATGCGGATTTCTAGCTCGCGCCCGATTGTTACGTCCAAATTATTAAGCGGTTCCCGAATAATCTGCCAGCGATCGTCGAAGTTCAATTTCGGAACATCAATCGAATCAATTTGTCGGGCACAGGATGGATGCTCGCCTATAAGGTCTGTCACGTTGGTGGCAATGCCGGTGATAATCAGCTTTACGGGGATCATCTGGTTGCCAAAATGCTTAATTAAATCAGCAAACCGGTTGCGCTCATTTGGATCGCGAATACGATCAAACTCATCGATAACTACGGTCGTTGGGTCGGAGTAATTGTCTGCAAGCCATTTAAACACTCGCACGGCATCGGTGACATCACGGATACCAGTTTCAATGTCAGCCAGCCGGACGCCCTCACTCAAACTCTTCCCAATGTTTAGGCCAATCAGCGAGATAGACGTTCCGTGCCCAGATTCACTACTTCGCTCGAAGATGCCGGAGTGTTTAAGAGCTTCGTAGGCGATGTTGGCGACGATACCCGCAAAGGTGGTCCTGGGGGAGCAGTCAATATGAATGTGGGCCTTTGATCCTTCTTGGAAGCTTGTTGCAGCGATGGTAGCGATTGACGTTTTCCCTACCCCTCGGTCCCCTACAATGAAGACGTGAGTCCCGTCTGAGTATAAAGCCCGCTCGACCTGGCGCAGTTCCTTTTCCCTACCGAAAAGGAATTCCGGGGATCGGATGGGATGAGAGCGCGAGAGATGTTTAGCAATGAAACTGTGCAACTCCTTCTTGCTGTTTATTCCTTCCAATGCCATAAGCAATCTCGGTTAGATGTTATGAAGCTGGTCGGCAACCAGGTTGAGACGATCCGTTTCTTCCATGTTATCGGTGAAATTCTGAGTGGCGAGATCTGTTTTTCGATATCGGAACGTTAAGGCTGCCAATTATGGCTAAGGGACAGCCCGGAATTTCTCAACCTGCTGATTGACCGAATAGTTTAGAAATTCGGAGTAGGTCGCGAACGACTCGCCCCTCTCCTGCTCAGCGGCAACCAATTTACGGAATTCCGCCGGCGATGCGCAGTCGTCGAACAAAGGATGATCCGGTTTTTGTTTTGGCTCCGCGGCCTTGGTTTCTGTTGACTCGATCTCAAATGGCAGCTCAGGATCTGCATAATTCTCACGGACGGCCGTCACGAACCAGCCGGCCGGGTTGTTCAGTGTATGGGCTCGGTGGTGCGCTTTTGCCAGCGCGAGATTGTTTACGATCCGATCTTCATCGAATTGGGAAAAGAGCTGTCGACACGAAGCATCGGTGACGCCGAGCGCCCTGAGATCTGAATACAGAGGGTGATTGGGAAGATCTTCAAGCGTGTCGATGGTTTTCCACTCGAACTCTAAGGCAACCGTTTTACGGCCGTGCTTAATCTTTTTGACGTGAACCTTTTTAAACTCGGTGAATTGCTCAATTTGAGCGATCGCCGGCTGAAGCACCTTCTGATTTAGATTGGCGAATCTTTCGTAGGTTTCCGGGTTGTAGCCCATCAATTTCGAGAAGTTATCCCAACCATTGCGAGCTGCAAGCTTTGGATCCAGGCCAACGGTCCGATTACCGAACTTACGGTATTGCTGGAAAAGCTCGTACAGTCGAATGGCATAGTTCGACTTCATTTTGAGGATCCGGCCAAGTTCGTAGAGGGTGAACCGCCCTACCAGGCCGATAAGGAAGGGCTTGAGCTCTTCACTGAATTTGATGCCGAAGGTACCTCGCTCGCAGTAAGCTTTGGAAACCCACTGGTACATGCGCCACTCGCCGGTGTCATCGTTCCGAATGGTGACCTGCTTACTCATAATTCCTTTGGAAATGCGCCTTAGGTCTCTGTAAGCATTCTTTGGGTTGAGCTCCAGGTGTTCGACCAGGTCTTGGACCTGAAAAACCTGTTCATGGAACTGCGTCTGGTCCTTGCGGATTTGCGCCATGGCAACCAAAAGAAGTTTGTGTTCCTGGCTGGTGAGCTCGAATTGCGCCTCAACCAGAGCATTGGCCTTGGCAACCCGGAGTTTTTGGGTGTTTTCGTTTAGCGGAATTAAATCGAGCTGGTGACCGGCTTCAGCTGCTTGACCCACGACGATCCCCGAATGAATGAAATTATGGTTTGAACAAATATCACCCAAGTCAGATCGCTTCAAGCCCGACGCATCAGAAGCAACTCAAGGAAGGTTAAAGGCAACCTGATGACGGTCGTTGGTAACCAAATGACGGTGGAGATGGGTAATTCAATAGATCCTACCCGATTATAGGGCGGGCTTGGGCTGTTACTGAAGCCGCCCTTCCCTTTCTTGTGCTGGATTCGCCTTCATCTGGTTGCCGTTTAGGGGTGCAGCTCCCCAACACCGAGCATTTGAGCGTAGCTTTGGGCCAGCAAAGATCGAAACCACCGTCATCAGGTTGCCTGGGAGAGACATTTAACCGTCATTGAGTTGCCGTTACGCGCTAAGATCGATTTTAAGGCCGTCATCAGGTTGCCGTTAAACGCCAGTACCAGACTACGAAGCCCTCGAAACTGAGATCGACCGTCATTCAGTTGCTTTCAGGATGATAAATCTCCGGACTTTGGCCGTCATTTGGTTGCTTAAAATGAAGGTTAACCGTCATCAGGTTGCCTAAAAAGCCAGACAGGTGCCGATACAGCCGTCATTGGGTTGCCTTTTCGTGGGAAAACGCTTTCTGAGGCCGACCTTCATTGGGTTGCCGGACTGCGTCATCGAGTTGCGTAGAACCGTCCAGACCATGAGATTTTACCGTCATCGAGTTGCCGGTTTACTTCATCAGATCTACTGAGTCTTCATCGTAGTTGCCTGAAAACAGGTAATGTATTGTTTTGGCTGTCTTTATTCGTCCAGAAACAAACATAACTGTATAAATAGGAAATAATGCAAACATGAGGTTGTCCGTTTTTCTCAGGAATTAATAAGACCAGCCTTCCATGAAAGGCAACCTCAGTGAGCCTGGCCACCTACTTCTCTTCGCTGATTGGAATGGCCACAACCCCTGCCCTGCTGGCATCAAAGTCGAATTCTGCCCAGGGAGCTTCAAAGGCTCCATCACCGTTAAGGGCAACCTGAAAGAAACCTTTTCTCTGCCCTTCATGCGCTAAATCCAGGTGACGTTTCCAGAAGTGATCTCGCCGGCGACCGCTATTACGCTCACGATCTTTGGCGTCAATAGAACTCAGATCGCTTTCCAGCCAAGGAAAAGTGACTTTAACGGGAAGATAGGATCGGATCCAGGCAATACACCAACTACTGAAACCCAGGCCATCAAGGGAGTAACTGAAAGGCCAGTCTGCCACCAAAAAGGTGTCGCCATACCGGCAACTCCCTTGAATGCACCCTTCCCCACGGGTTTTTGGACCCAGGATCTTAACCGAGGCATGAAAACGCCACGTGGCTTCGGTGTAAGTGGTTTTCGCCTCAAGTGCGGCAATGCCGATATGCGCGCCATCCAGGTTTTCTATTCGAAACTCCTCACGAATTTCACATAATTCTGGCTTATTCATTTATTTCTTTGTTCCTTTATTTGTTTGTTTCTTTGTTTATTATCTTAGGGTATCATATGACTCATATTCCACTGATTCGAGGTTTTTATGCGCCCTGCTGAATTTGAAGATGAACAGATCATCGAGGCTGGCAAGCGTCTTTTGAGCGAAGGTCGGCGGGTAACTGGCTTCGCCCTGAGAAAGGAAATCGGAGGCGGCAATCCTTCCCGCCTGGTGAGGGTATGGGAGGAATTCCGGCAAAGTCAGGAAGTGGTTGAGAGTCAGCCCGTCCAGGACTTGCCGGTGGAAGTCGAAGAAGCTCTGACAGAAATGACAGATTCATTTCTGGATCAGGTTAGGAGTTTGGCGCTGAATCTTAACAACCGAGCGGTAAGGACTGCGGAGCGTCGTGTAGCCGATGTGATGAAGTCGGCCAAAGAACAACAGGAGAGCGCTGAGGCCGAGCTGATCGATGCCGCTACAGCGGTTGATGAGCTGGAGAGCCAGGCAAAGGCGTTGCAGGACGAGTTGGATCAGACAAAACGAGCGCTGAATACAGCGAACGAAGAGAACAAAACCCTTGGAAACCGGCTGGTGAGTCTGGAAAAAGAACTTGCGATTGCCGATCAAAAACTGAGTAAAGAGCAAGAAAAAACCAAAGATCTGAAAGACGAAGTCGCTGGTTTGAAAAACGCCAATAAAAGCCTGGAGGGTGACAAATCCGATTTGCGCGAACAACGTGATGGCTGGAAAGCCAGTGCAGAGTCTCGGGAACAGGAAGTGTCTGACGCGAAAGACGAACTGTCAGAAGCTCAGGGTCAGGTAAAAGAGCTCGAAGCCCAAAGAAAAGCTGCGGAGGCCCTGGCAGAGGAACGCAAGGTTGATCGGGAATCTGCCCGCGCTGCCCAAAAAGACGCAGAAACAAAGGTAACTCAGCTCGAGACCAAGCTGGCAACGAGCCTAAGCCAAAACGAAGAATTGAAAGCAGACATAAAACAGTTAAAGAAGCAGCTTGAAGAGCTCCAGAAACAAGGACAGGAAACCGGTACCGGCAGGGAGAAAGGCGGTAAGTCGTGATTGAGCGATGGACTGTCTGGTTATGTTTCTTGGTGTTATCGGCTTTGCCCTTGATGGGGGCAACCGATGTGGTCAAAAAGTCTGGCTCGGGCATCTGTCATGGACCGCAAAGCCCCTGGTACGACGTGGTGAAAAACTACCAAGGCTTCGAGAGTCTTCGAAGGTGTACGCAGTCTGGAGGCCGCCTGCCAAAAGGGACCAGTTCCACGCGCCAGCAAATTGGTGCTCAGGTCTACAGTCGCGCTCACTATGGAAACGGATGGGCAGATGAAGACCGTGACTGTCAGGACACCCGTAATGAGCTTCTTATCGAACGCTCTACGGCACCCGTGCGCTTTACGGATGCGTCCAAATGCAGGGTCCTCTTTGGGCGTTGGATCAGCCCGTTCACCAATGAGGTTATTCACGATGCCCGACAGCTTGAGGCCGATCACCTGGTCCCCCTCTTTTGGAGTTGGCGCCGAGGGGCCTCAGCGTGGTCAGACGAGCAAAGAGAGACATTCGCCAATGATCCTGCGAATGTGTTGATCGTCGAATCAGCCCTGAACCAGTCAAAATCCGATAGAGGGCCGGATCAATGGTTACCGCCGGAAGGTCGTTGTGGTTACACGGCCAGATTTACAAGAATTGTTCTGAAATACCGGTTGCAACCTGATCCTGACGAATACAAGAGGATTAAAGAAATCCTGGCGCAGTGTAGAAGTTGATTTTGATCGGATGATGCTTGGTTTCCGGCCGGAAATTAGCCCTGTGTGAAGCCAGCCCTGCCCGGGAGAGTTAAGCGCTTTTTCTGGCGCTTTGAAGCTCTGCAATAAACCGCTCTACCTGGTCAGCATCGTCATTATCCAGGATCGCGAACACAGGGCGTTTCTTGGCGCCCTCTTTCACCGTTGCACTGGCAAATTCGTGCTCAAACTCTTGTACTTGCTTCGCTACGTCACTGGGAATCTGGACCGTAATGGTTTCCATATCCGGTGCGTCTTGAAGGATCCCAAGTAACAACGCTTTTTCCTTTGCTTTGATCACAGCGATGTTTACCTGCTGACGCGACATCCCCAGGAGTCGGCCGACTTGAGACATGCCGTAACCATCCACCAGGACCAAAGACAGTGCCATGAACACCCAGAACTTGATGTAGCGGAACTCCGCTGTAATCGATATCAGCTGGAGCTGGGTAAACATCGGCTGTTCAGTGGGATGAACGGAGTGTCTAAACAGGTCAACCAGAACCTGGTACTGCTTTTCTGCGTCCGGTGCGTCCCGATCGAAGAGATCAAGCGCTCCCGCACCTTCAACGAGAACCTGGTAGGCGCGATCTTTGATGTCTTGAGGAGGTTTAACTGCACGCACAGCTTTCGCAAACGCCTGTGGGTGTATTTTCATACCTCTAACCCCGCGTATGCCTGCACGGCTGCTCTCTGCGAGGCCGACAAAGGAATGGTGCTCATGAATTCTGTAAACGCTTGGTTATCGGAGAGCTCCGGCCGCTCTACTCGCCAGGTTTTCCAGACGGCAATTGCCTGATCGTCGTCCGTTGGCTCAAACCCATTGTCTAGTGCTAAATCCAAGGCTGCTGCATAGGCCCATTTTGGAACGATGCGTGTGCCATCGGACCAGGATCTCAGGTGTTTACCTTTTAAACTGTCCCGCTCTGCACCATAACGAGTCTGGCCAATATCGAGAATACGTTGGGCGGTCACATCGTGGCTTTCCTGCGGGCCAAAGACGGCAAGAATGTGCGCAAAAAACACGCGGCCATCCCCTGCCCTTTGCTTTTTCTTATCAACGTCTTCGCTCATAACTTTCCGCCAAACAATGCTTCACCGATCGCTTCCCAATCCTTTTTCCAGCTCCTGGGTACTTTGAGTCGCACGGCGTTGCCTTTGCTATCCTGAATTTCAAGAACCCCCTTGGCTGCCACATTCACTGTTTTGGCTGAAAGTGTGGTCGGCTCCGGTGCGGTGGTTTTGGGTTGTTCTTTCTTGGCTCTGGAACCGGAAACATCTTCGCCGTTCTTCAGGGCTTTCACGCGAGCGGCTAACTTTTGCTCGGCGCCTGGTGGCACTTTCCCGGTTTCGAGTATTTTCTTGGCCTCTTTCTCAGCGAACTCCTGGTCCAGTTTCCAGAGCTCCACGAGGCTGCCCAACGTATTGAAATTGGTCAGCGCTTCGGCGCGCACGAGATTCTGAATTTCTTCTGGGCCGTTGTAGATTTTCAGACGCTTGCTGAGCTCGGCCTTGGATAGGTCCAGGTCCTCCGCCGCTTCCTGGTGCTGCTTGCCGGACAATGTCAGATATCGGGCGCAGGTTTTGATGTCTTCCCAGGGCGTGAGCGGCCGGCGATCGTCGTTATCTGACTTCTGCTTTCTAAGAATTTCGGCCTGCTCGGTTGCCGTCAATTCTTCCGGTTCGTATTCGTAAACAATGGCATCGATGTATTCCAGGCCAGCCTGAGTCGCGGCTCGCCAACGGTTTTCACCGTTGCGGATCTTGTATTGATTCTTGCCAGTCATCACGACGGTGATGGGCTGATGCTGGCCATCGGTTTGAAGCTTGCGCGCCAACGATTCAATGAACTTGGGATCGAACTTTTCTCTGGGCTGATTCGGATCCGGTTTGATCGCTGAAACCAACAGGCGGCAAAGCTGTCCGTTGGCTTCGACAACGACGGGCTTTGAAGGAGTCTGCGCCTGAGGCTCATTTTTCGGAGTTGTCTGAAGGGAGGCCTTCAGTTTGTCCTTCTTGGAAATGCTCATGCTCCCCTACCCTCCGAGAGATCTTTTAAGATTTCGTCGGCCAGGTCACGAATGTCCTGGGCTGAGTCGCCTGACTTCCTTGTATCGACAACGCCCATTCCAAGAGCGAACGCCTTTTTAAACTCTTCTGAGCGGCGAATGGTGCTCTTGAAAACCGGGTGCGGATAATTGTCACCGAACATATCAAGTGCCAGACGGGTCAGTTCTTCATTGGCGCGAGTGCTGGTCAGGAGGATGCGAAAATAGGGTTTCCCATCGCGAATGTCCTGGATCTTTTGCAGGGATTCGACACAGCTCTCGGTGGCGCGGAAGTCTGCTGCTGAAGGCTGCAAAGGCACGATGACATAATCGGCCATGGCCATCACTTTGCTGTTGATCGTGCTGGCTTTGCCATCTTCTTCCGAGTCAACGTCGGAAATGATGCCGGCGGTGTCCAGGAGAATGATGTCGGTGTCTCCCTCGTACGCTTTGATATTGACCTTGATCATTGGGTCATACATGGAAATGACGGGCAATTTCGCATCATCTCCGGCTAGGGATTGCCAATGGACGCACCCGCCCTCTTTTTCGGTATCCGCAATGACCGTGTTGTAGCCACGGTTTTTGAACTCAACGCCGAGGTTGATGGTGGTGTTGGTTTTACCAGTGCCACCTTTCCGGTTCATAACAGCAATTTTTACGGGGCGTTTGAACTTCGGAGTAAAGGGCTGTGCCATTAGGTAGGTCCTTCTTTTAGGTCGCCTCGATAACCGGCGAACGTGAGTGTACTCATATGCTAACGGGTTATTTGTCAAACTTTCAATAAATTTCCTTTGACACGACACAAAATTTTCTGATTAATATAAAAATATATGAAAATGGAGCTTTCTCGCATGAAATTGATTACGGAAAACGGTTTGTGGTGCGTGTATTTTGAAGGTGAAATCGGGTTAAAACTGAAGCATCGCTTAGGTACAGATGTTGTACCCATGCCCTTTTCAGAGGAGGTACCGGAAAAAGAAGTGCAGGCCCACCTGGATCTTCTAAAAGCGGACGCCATGCGATTTGATTGGTTTCCGCCCGGAAACTCTGAATAGGAAATGATTCCGTAAGTCTGCGTTATATGCCGTTTCAACCAATGAAAAGAATACAAAGAAGTTGACGTTAGAAATCAGGATCGCTACTATAGATGCGTAGTCAAATGGGTTTACCGCTAAGCGAGGTAAGTTAGATGGATAAAGTAAAGAGAGGTCAGACAGTCCGGATGGGGCGGGTGCTGGCAAAAGTTAAGCGGGTGTATAAGAACACACTGGTCGTTGAAACTCGTGGTGGCCGCTTAAGGGTTGCACGGGATGATGTCGATATGGCGTGGGGGGCATGATCGTGATGGCTGAAAATATGATGACCCCAGACCAGCGCCGACTGTTGCTCATACAAACGATGGGCGATCTGGATGAGGAAAAGCGCAGGCTCAAAGCCAGGATTCCGAATCTGGCAAATGACGCCAAACAGCGGATCAGAAATGAGATCGAAGAGCTACAGCTGCAACGAGAAGCTGTGCGCGTGGAGCTGGCCGGAATAAATCAGCTTATCAGTGCCAGTAAAGCCGTGAAGCACCGGGGCGCAGTGGCAATTTCTGTTTCGCAAGTGTTTATAGAGCTAGCCCGGCGGCATCTTGAGAAGGATGACTTCGAATACCTGTACCAGCAGGCCTTGCAGGCAGCCGAATGCGCAAACGATCGCTAATTTCAGTTGATCAAAAGTAACGAGCTCGTTATTGAAAGTCGAAAAGATAGTAGCCGTTGATTATGCGACGAGGTTCAACGGCTCTACAAGTGCCTTCTCAGGGACAGGGTGGGTTTTTCGGAAAGCCGTTTAAAGCTCCCGGCTTGCCCTGGTAAGGGATAACATGGTGAAGCAAATCACTTTAGTGTTCACACTTATTGCAGTTAATGGCGACTTTGCAGAGATTCCGCGGTTTGCCTATGTCTCAATAACAAATGGGTTTCTGGAAAGACCGGAGCGCCTGATAAAGGAAACCGCTGACGTGCGCCGTTAGAACGAAACAAAGATCGTTTTTGAGCAGGACAGAGCGTCATGGACAAGACAATCGTTTATAACAAGACCGTGAGAAAGTGCAGCCTCGGCGCAGGCGTTGGGCTGCTTCTTCTGGTCAGCCTGACAGCCATTGATGGTATCTCTTTCCAAGAGACCTGGGGATGGATTTTCGGTGTCCTGCTATGCGGATTTGCTGCAATCCATCCGGTTTTAACGGTTTATGACCAGTGTGCTGCGAAGTACGGTGAACGGTGGTGGTTCAAAATCTCGGTTTGGCTGGTCAGTACGGCTTCGGTGCTGTTGATGGCGGTGATATCGATGATCTGGCGGGTACTGCGAGGCGATGGTTCTGAAGAGCTGGACGACCGCACAGCGACTGGTTCAGTTTTCAAAGGTCCTCTGCACCCCACTGACGCTGTTTACGATCAATCCCATGAGGTTTATTACGGCAATGAGCGGCCTTTTCCTTTTGACAGATAAAAAACTCAAATTAAAAACATTCAGTAGCCGCGCATGCTGGCTGGCTTTATCGCACTGTCAATAACACAACCACCCTCCCCTACTCGTTTGCTTTGTTACGCCAGGGTTATTCGCCTTTTTCGTGGATAAATCGGTGGAGAATAGACTTAACACTCTGTTTTGACAGCGGATAGCAGAAAGGCTAAAAAATGAACAACGCAAGGTAAGGAATGTAATAAAAACCTGTCGTTGACGGCGAACCCGCCTCATTTGCTTGATCAGAGCCCTGCCATCCTTAATACTGTATCTATATACAGTATAAAGGTGTAGATTTTGGAATTCCGCCGACGTCACAACATGTACTTCGCCACCTTGAATGCCTATGCCTCTCATGATCCCGTGGGCGTTGTCACTGCCTCAGAAATTGACGTGAAAGCCTGGCTTGGCATTGCCGATCGGGACGTTCTGCGTCGCTTACCTGAGTCATCAGCTGTCCTTCTGGATATTACTGCCTGGCGCAGAATGATCCTGGAACCCTATCAGCGTTTAGGCCCTGGCATATATATGGTGGGTGCCGCGATTGATATCGGGGTAATCGGGGTTATGGAAAAAGGCCGACCAATGATCAGGTTGGTTCGGAATCAAAGGGATCGGCTGCATAGATCTGGCTAAGCGCCCTGCCCTATTTTCGAATAATTGATTGGTGCCGGTTGCTCCCGGCCGGACTCACCACTAAGCAGGTGACGCACCCGAGAGACCTTACTGCGGTGAACGGGCTTCCTTGCCCCTTTAGGCGGCCCCATCATACCCAAACATCATATAAATGTATATGATGTATGACCTTCCTTTTGACCAGTTTCCGGCCGGAAATTGTTTTAAAGATATACAAATAGATTGACACAGAAACAATAAAAAGAGATACTTTAACAGTCGCCAGCGCAGTGCTGGCACCGCGTTCGCCGGCGTCGAGGCGAGTTAGGAGTATATTTGCCATGAGCACACTTGCGCTTGTTTCCGCACTGAAAGACCATTCCCAGGATTTCGAGTTCTACCCCACCACCGATACGATGCTAAACACTATCCGCAAGGATATTCAGGCGATTTTGTCGGATCGTTTTAGTGACAAGTATCCTATTTTCTCCGCGCTCGATGTCGGTGCCGGAGACGGCCGCGCGCTTATGCGGCTGACCGAGGGTGACCGGTACGCCATTGAAAAGAGCCTAATGCTGGTCGAGCGCCAGGATCGCAGCGTTATCACCGTTGGTACCGACCTATTTTCGCAAGTGCTTTTAGATCTGAGATGTGACGTTATCTTTTCGAACCCGCCCTACTCTCACTTTGGCACCTGGTCAGAAAAAATCGTTCGAGAAGCCAATGCGAAACTGATTTACCTGGTTGTCCCTATCCGGTGGCAAACGGATCCAGCATTGCAGTCCGCCATTGAAAGCCGAAAGGCCGAAACGGAAGTGCTGGCACAATATTCGTTCGATACGCCAGAGGCTGATCGACGTGCACGAACGACTGTAGATGTGGTTCGAATCCGCCTGGACAAGCACAGTCGGGACCGGGGCCATAACTACCGCTCGGATGAACTACGGGTAGACCCGTTCAATCTCTGGTTTGAGCAACACTTTGCACCACAATCGACGGTGTCTGACCACTCAGATCTGGATCCAAAAGCGACGATCGAAGCGCGGGCCATAAGGCGGATCAGTACCGGACGAGATCTAATTACCAGCAGGGGCTTGGTGCAGGCTTTAGCAGAGTTCTATCAGCAAGATCTCTCTAAACTTGTCGATGATTACGAGCGGATCTGTAGCCTGGATCCGGTTTTGCTTGGTGAGCTCGGTGTTAGTACGGAAGCGTTGGCGAAAGGGCTCAAGCTGAAGATTGAAGGACTAAAGCACGTATACTGGCGAGAGCTGTTCGATAATTTCCGGCCGGTAACGTCGCGGCTGGCCACCCAGACCCGGCAAAGGGTCATTGACAAGCTGCAGGCCTCGATGAGCATTGACTTCACCCCGGACAATGTTCACGCGCTGTGCGCCTGGTTAATCAAGAACTGCAATCAATACTTCGATGATCAGTTGATTGAGCTTGTGGAAAGAATGACCAAGAAGGCCAACGTCATTAACTATAAGTCCAACGAGAAAACGTTTGCCAAGGAAGGATGGCGCTACGGCCGTAAACCCGAAATTGACCGTTATAAACTGGACTATCGGATTATTCTGGAATGCTGGAAGGCGCTGGACTATGGATACTTTGGAGATAAGCCCCCTGCCCTGAATTCAACGGTTGCTGATCTACTCAATGACTTTATGACGATCGCTAACAACCTGGGATTTGAAACCCGGGATGAAGCAATGGCTGAATCCCGTCACTGGGAAGCCGGTCAAAAGGTGCTGTTTTACTTTACGGACCAGAAGACCGGCAAACAAACCATAGCGTTTGAAGCCAAGGCCTTCAAAAAAGGAACAGTCCACTTGAAGGTAAATCAGCGGTTAATGTGTCGTTTAAACGTAGAGTTTGGGCGCCTCAAAGGATGGGTGCGTAATGCCCAGGAGGCAGCCGACGAAATGAATATTCCGGTAGCCCAGGCGCAGGCAGCGTTTAATGCCAATCTGCGTTTGGGTCAGGATTCGTTTCTGGCTTTGGCAGGCCCGGTGAACTGAAGGAGTTTCCGGCCGGAAACTGGTTTGGTGTTTGCCTATTTAATCACTGCCAACCTTTAGATTCGAGGTAGGCATCGTAGTCGCAGATCGGGTTTCTAAGGCAAATGAGCTCAAGGGCCTTTTGCCTCTCTTCGTTATCATCGACCATGGTTGAGGGACATTCAGGTAAGGCGTCGGGGTTTGCAATACGGACCTCTTGCACAACATCGTGGTCAGACTGATCATCGTGCGGGTTCTTAATCGACATTGAGACCAATACGACAGGGATCTTCATCTCGGTCTCAAGCGCAGCTGCCTTGCTCATGCTGGGCATTGTCATCTGTGCCTTAGAAAATTGAACTCCTTGAGGATCTTTCCGCTGATCGGCCTTTTGGGTAGCTGTCCGGCATACTTCAATCTCGAAATATCCCGTAGAGCGTGGCGGAATGTGATAAAGATCGTCACTTCCTTCAGTGGTGACTTCAATGTTTTCGCCAACCGAAACGCTTATGGCACCAAACGGCAGCCGTGTGCCCACCTTGGTATTTCCGGTTGAGAAAACGACAGAGCCCACCTCCCTTTCTTGTCCAGTCTTCACTGAGCCAAGTAGAGTGAAATCGATCCATCTAATATCCATTTGATATTCGTTTTTGTTAGTTATGTCGATAAGTAGTTTGGCGGTTGAGTCCGTTACCTTCTTCTCATAGGAGATCGATGGTGGCACCCAACCGCTTATTCCTTTGGGCGTGAGATCCAGCCATTACGCTCATTAATGGCCTTAATTATCGAACGTTCCAGCTCTAGCCGGCTTTCTTCGCTGATATTGGAGCGGTCCAATAATGCTATTGAGGTGCAGATTGAATCTTGGAACGCCGACCTGACTTCGGCTTCCTCTGCGCTGATGATTGTCTTGTAAGTAGCAGAGCCCTTTATAGTGCTATCGGTGCTGTTACCGGCTTTTGCCCCAATATCACCGTCTGCATCGATGTCGTCAGTGATTTCTGCGCGGGCTTTCAATCCTGCAGCAACTTCAAGATTTTTTTTAATCGCTTGGTCATAGGTCAAATTGACCGATTGTTCACGAAAACGGGCGAAGGGAACGCCTTCACATTCCCTGTGAAACACAATGTCCGTGGTAGGCGGTTGTGAGCCATTATCGCCTGCTGCGCAAGCGGCAAGGAAAATGGGGGCGAGAAGGTAAAGAGAGAATTTCATAGCCAGGATCCCTTGAACGATATTTTCGTTGTTTCGGTAACTGCCGTGTTACTACCTGGTGCTTAAATAGAGCCTAGAGATTTTTCGAGAATTGGCAAGCCTTTCAGAATTTAGGCAGAAGTTTCCGTACGGAAACAACCTGGCGCGCCCTTCGGGGCGGGCTGCTCCGGGTTCGCTGATCGCTCATCCCGCGTTGCGGGACTGACGCCCTGCGTATCCCTCGCGCTTCCGACCTCCGGCCGGTAAAGGATCCCCGCTGAAGCGGGGCCCCCGAAGTCGGATCAACAGACGCTTACGCGACTGTTAAAACGATCCTCCAGGAGCGAGTGGCTATGCCACACGCTCAAAAAACGGGGTGAAGTGCTTCCCGCAGATCGATCCCGTCCCCCCATCAACCTGAATGCACCCTCGGCTTGTGGCGCGGCCCTGGCAAGGTACGTTCGCAAGCTCTCTTTTCTCCTTGTCAGATCCACACCGCAAGCCGGCGAGACGGGTGCGGTTGATGGGCGGTCGGGATCTCACGACAGGGCAGGGGCCTGGTCAGCATTCAGCAACGATGCGGCGGCAGAGCCGCGCTTGGATTGATTCCGGGCTCTGCCCGGGCCCGGCGGCATCCGGACAATCAAGATCATCACAGGGCATAAGGCAAGCGGAGACTTAGACCAATCGGCGCAAAGAGAACTGATTTTAATGGTTTTTTATTCTTTGAAAGGTTTACGTAAAGATTGACATCAAGGTAGTGAAAACCGATAATGATTACATGGTCAGCAGGGTGCTGATCACCGTGATACGCCGGCGGTCACCGAGGCGAGTTAGGAAATCTGCTATGTCTACTGCACAAGCTCTTACCGAGTTTTCTACCCGTGTTCCCGAGTTACAGCGCGCCGAGACGATGCACCAGTATTGGGGTGACCGCTGTGTGGACCTGGAAATGTTCGTGTTCAGGTTTATGGATAACTTCAATGAAGCCTACAACGGCGGTTACTGGGATTTTAATATCACCCATAACAACGCCTTTTATATTTCGCTGAGCACTGATAAGCCCGTGCGTCTGGTTAGCCCGCTGAATTATGCGGACGAGACTATGAGCGCCGATGCTGCCGGTGTGGTCCTCACCATCTTTGCGTGCTCCTACGCTCTCGACAAATTCCCGGACGCGGAAGAGCTCCTGGCCACCTACGACAGGCTTATGGCCGTCGTTGGTGATCATCCGGAAGCTTCAAAAATCTATCGTCTGCTCGACTAACCAGGTGGGGGCGATAGCCCCCGTGTTTCCGTCCGGAAACTTTAAGAATCAGAGGGAAAAGACCATGTTCTACGTTATTGCATTGGAGCGCGTTACCGTCACCAAGTCCTTCTCCGAAACCTTTCAGGAAGGGAGGATCATCAGTCGTCACAAGAGCGAGGACACCGCTGCTGAGCGCTGGCGCACCTTGCAGCGTAAAGCCGACCATCCGGACCGGATTGCCATGGTGGATGCGCCTTATGGCCACGCCGCCGGCGACATCGTCCCGGAGCTGGTCACCCAGGCAACGCAGGAACGACGCGAAAAATTGGGCCTTAGCCTGGCCCGGGATCTGATCCTCCAGGAGCGGGGCACACCCATTGAAAAGCCAGACTTCTTTGCCTCCTGGTTGGAAGACCTGGGCTTGTCCGTTGACGAGCTTCGCGCAGAATTCGGAGCGCGGGCGGCCGAGAAGCTGGATGAAGAGGCTGCGAAACGCCAGGCGTTTGCCGAGCGAATGGCCAGGATCAATGCCATTGAGGCCAACGTGTCGGAGCGGTCTGAGATCACTTTCAGCTTCCCGGCTGTTAAGGGCATCCAGGCGGGCAACGAGTTCTACACCGCTCAGATCCCGTTTAAATACCTGGTGAAGCTGTTCCGATTCGATGAGGACACCTTGCCGCCAGAGGCTCGGGCGCAGCGCAATCTGAATGAGAGTCACGCCAAGGACATCGCAGACTACATCTTGGAGAACAGGCACGAGTACGTGTTGCCGGCGATCACGGCAAGCGTAAGCGCTGAAATGGCCTTCGAGGGCCTTCAGGTGTCTGGAGCCGGGGCGAGGGTAGGGGTGCTGCATATCCCGATGGATGCCGTGTTGCTGATCAATGACGGTCAACACCGCCGCCGGGGGATCGAGCTAGCGTTGCAGTCCATGCCTTTGCTGGGAGAGGAAACCGTGTGCGTTACGCTGTTCTTTGATCAGGGGTTGAAGCGCAGCCAGCAGATGTTTGCCGACATCAACGCCAATGCGAAAAAGCCCAGCAGCTCCCTGAGTGCCTTGTATGACCAGCGGGATCCGTTCAATGGGTTTGTCCTGGAACTGCTTAAAGAGCTCCCTGATTTTCGTAGTCGAATTGAATTTGAGTCTGGCAGTGTTGGGCCCAAGAGCTTCAAGTTATGGAACCTGGTCAGCTTCAAGAAATTCATTTCCAATCTGACGAACCTCAACAAACGCAGCATTGCCGACTACGACGAGCCCTATTTGAAGGACGCGGCCGCCGGCGTGAAGCTGTTTCTGGCCAAAGCGAGCGCTCACATACCCATGTGGGACCTGATGCTGTCAGGGAAAATTTCAGCGCAAGAGCTGCGCGAGCTATACGTAGTTGGTCATGCGGTGTTCCTGGAAGCGCTGGGACTGTATGGGGCTGAAATGGTCAATAAATACCTGGTGTATGGAACGGCTGAGGGCGTGAATCGGTTTGAAGCCATGGAGCGGCTTGAAGGTCTGGTACCGGAGCGCACCGCGCCCGTGTGGGAAGGCCGTTGTGTGGTGGCTGGTCGGATGCAGAAAACGTCCGATGGGGTGAAGGGCACGGCCGCGACTCTGATGGGGCTTTGCGGTTTGAAGTTGACACCCACCGTGGCAGAAACTGAAATGCGCCTGGGCACGTTGCTCAACTAAAGGGCAGGATCCGGCCGGAATTTCCGGCCGGAAACTGATAGGGGAGGGGAGCGATGTTTGTGCCTTACAAAGACCGGAGCATTGTGCCGGGCATGCGTGTGAGGGTGTACCGGAACCTGCTAAAGCTGAGCTTCTTTTCCATTCAGGCCATGGAGGGGCAATACAAGGGCAAGGTGGTTGGCTACGCTCGCGCCGTTGGCCTGGAGCGAGTGACCTTTGTTGTGTCCAAAAAAACCTGGCAACGAGTGATCTCCGAAGGCGTCCGCACCGTTTTCGCCTTTGCCGATGGTGCCCTGGTCGACTGCAAGGAAGCGCTACCGGCGGGATTCGAGGAACGAATCACCTTGAGGCCGTTTGAGCGCTGCTATTTTTTTAACCGCAAGCGGCCCCACATTCCCGTCACCGAAGCCGCGCGCGGCTATCTTTTCGGTGCCGATTTCTGGGGCGCTACGGAGCCTGCGGGGCTGGTCCTTTAACGGGGCCAGCTTACTCGCTGGGCGAGGCGCGTCCTTCAGACCGGGAGTGCTCTGGTACGCTGCGCACGTCAGGAGATGTCCTCGCGCCTGGAAAACTAACAGAGCTACGCAACAACCAGATTTTTTCACTCACGGTCTCCCAGGATGAGACTGAGCCCGGGAGCGCTATCGTCGCATAGACGCAGCTGCTAGGCTTTAACCGGTTTGGTTGTAGTTTCTTGGTGCCCGCTTATCGCGGGCCTTTTTGTTTCCGTCCGGAAACTTAGAATTTTTCCACGAACAGGGTTCGGGGCGCACGCCAGCTTTTGGATCTGCTAGTCTGGTTGTCTCAGTCACTGGAGTCAGGAGTAAAGCAGTATGGCAAAAGTTATGTTTGGAGGAACGAGCGGTAGTTACCGGGTGATGGTTGTCGATGGCGTAACCATGCACGTTCCGGAAGATCAGGTGAAGTCGTTTTTGAGCGGTAAGCCTGGCAGCCCGAATGATCCGCTTAGCAGTATGCCTGATGGTAATCTTTGCGGCACATTGGTTCCCGAAGGCTCTGTCAAATTTACGCTGACGGAAGAGGAACTGAATGCCGCGAGAGAAGACTACCACCAGCGCAATAGCCAGTAACCCAATCTAGAACCAACGGAGCCGGGCTAGAGCCCGGTTCGGTGCGATTTCAGCTCTTTAGCCTGGCTATTTTTCTGGGTTACTATTCGCTATCGAGCGTTGCGGGAACGACGTCTCAGGAACCAGGGCTCAGTCGAGCATCAAATTGGAGCGTTACCTCAACGGCCTCTTCGATAACCGCTTCTGCGTCGGGGTGTTCCGGATTAAGGATGAGGTTATATTCTTGTGGGACAACACACGAACGGACCGCCAATGCGAGTGCTTCGCCATCGATAAGGAAGTCAGTTCCGAGCTCTTGAGTGCTTGCTGACACTCTTGTTCCGTTCCAGTCTTTAGGATAAGCCTCGCCGGCCAGGATCATAATCTGACTGTCGGGTACATCGACCTGGAACAGCAGATAATTCTGCAAGCTGTCTTCCTCACCCAGATTCACCAGAATTTCTAGCTGAGCGAGGGCAATACTCTCGGATAGATACACCGCCGGGTGATTAGGCAGATTCCAGCGCCCCCCATATTGGCGCGCACCAAACCCGGAAAACGCAGTGTCTTTGTGCTTTCGTTTGGTGATCCGATACGCCTTCATGCGTACACGCCGTGCTCTAACTGCCCGATCAGGTCCCGTACCATGCGAATACCAGCCTCGGTATCCAGCAGATCTATTGGGCACTGGTGCTCCAGAGCTCGCGCCGGACGCTTCAGCCACCGTTGTGCCTTTTCCCGCTCGCCTTCAAACAGTTCCACGGCGTCACGCATCACCAGGTGCAAAGTGGCTACCCGATCCAGCTCTGCCTTGTTCACGGTGCCGTCTTCCCGGCGGCGCACCAAGGTGCGCGGGGAAATACCCAATAGAGTGCACAAAACAGTGTCGTCGATGTCGTACAGGGCCTTCAGGGCATCCAGCTCCCGGGCCTTTCCACCGCGGCGGATCTTTTTCACGCCCTGGACACCGGCAAACACGAACTTTCCAGTGATGGCTGAACGAGTTTTCCCAGCACCACGCCCCGCGTAGACGCCTCGAACATTCGCCTTACCAGACCCAAAATGCCCTTTAGGGTTCTGCTTTTTTTCTGTGATCGCTGACATAAAACCTCCCGCCATTTGGCAATAATAGTTTACCACAATGGCGTCATAAATTCTTGCAGGCTTATTCGAGTCTTTGTGACGCCACGGCGACGACCAAGCCTTTTCCTTTTCCCTCATCGTTTCTGCGAGTCAAATTTTCAAAATCCCGTACCTGGCCTGAAGAGGGAGCAGGGCGATGACAACTTTGTCGGCCTTCGAATCCTTGTTTGCTTGAAAACCAAGAGATTCTCGTTATTTCGACATTCAGATCTGTTCATTAGTGGGACGTCGACACAGGGGAACGTTTGAACTCAGGTTTTTATAAATAAAGACAGGAAGCGCTGTTTCGCCATTGCGAAAGCCGAGGAATCGGAAATTGTCACATATGAGAGGAAGAGCAAGCGCCCCTAAATATTTAGATGATTACAAACTTAGAGCGAGGAAATCGAATGACAGAAAAAAAAGAAACGGACATTGGATTGAACACCCTGGGCGGGAAGATCGTCACGGCAGGGCTGACAGGAACGGGGGTAATGGCAGCTATCGGTCCTCCTGCCTGGCTGATCGCTGTGCCTATAATGGTGACCCTGGTGGGCGTGCTTATCTGCACACGGTCCTTTTGGTGGCGTCGCTGATGTTTTCAGCGGCGCTAGCCAGCTCCCCCAACGGTGGTCTGGTGTGATTGGCAATTTCGACGGGCTTTCTGAAACAGTCTTCCCAGGCTTTTCCGGAATCGGCTATTGTTTCAGTAATTGAGTGTTTTTCGTGAACTATCATAAATTACTTAACCAACTGATTTAAAACATTTCATGTTTTTTTATGCCAAATCACTATTCTAGAGATCAATGCTAAGCTCTGTTCAAATTGGTGGCATGGTAGATAAACAGGAGCCTGCACCATGACTGACTCACCGCACTGGCTGGACAATTTCATCACCGCAGCCACCGCCATGCCCACAGAGAATCTTGCCGTTGTCGCGATGACCCTGGTGACTTTGGCCGTGATTTGGAGAAATTCTTGATATGAGCGATCAAAGCACGAGTTTGAGAGAAGACCGGTTCTCACCGATACCTCGACACTGGTTGGGCAGGGCAGGGCACTCGCCTTGGAACCTAGCCAGGGCCTCACTTCATGACCCTTTTCTCTTTCCCGCGGGGCTGGCGTGGCGGCCAACAACGGGCGGGGTCATTGCTGCACTGAAGATCTACATTGCCCTGGTGGCCATGGCGGACGATAAAAAGCAGGAACGGAACGTGGGCAAGCACTGTTTGCGGACGACCTACGAGGAAATTCAGCTGTACCTGAAACTGTCGAGGGCGTTGGTGCGGGAGGGGCTAAAACTGTTGGAGGCTACCGATGCGCTCGAACGACTGGGGTACAAACCTCTGGTCTACAGGATTAAGGGTCTGGACCCGGAGCGGCCGGATGAATGGAAAGGACACGTTAAACTGCCCAAGGGTCACCTGTTTGGCCTTCGGCGGTACTCCAGTGCGAATCCGATCATGCTTGCCGAGTATCCCAGCCGAGGGAAAACGGCCATGAACGGCCTGGTTCTCTATCTACTCTTGCTGTCGGTCTGTCAGCGCAATACGAATGTGTCGTTGATTGCTTACGACCGCATTCAGGAACGCATAGGATTGGGTAGTCAGGAAGTACGTCAGGCTCTCGATGTGTTGATCAACCATGACCTTATCAGCGTTCTTCGGGTCACCAACGAAAGTACTCTTGAAGCCTTTGGCTTGCCGATGCCCGCTAAGGCTCTGGCCGGCTCTCCAAATGTGTACTTGATCAAAGGTCTCAAGGGGCGAAAGTACAATGAGCGCGTCAACACGCTTGAGGATTACGCCGCACTCACTGTGAGCCACCAAGCGATGCAGGATTTTTCTGATTGACCTGGACGGCCTGTGTTATGACTTTGCGCGCCCTTCGGGCCGGGCTGCTCCGGGTTCGCTAATCGCTCATCCCGCCGATGGCGGGACTGACGCCCTGCGTATCCCTCGCGCTTCCGACCTCCGGCCGGTAAAGGATCCCCGCTGAAGCGGGGCCCCCGAAGTCGGATCAACAGACGCTTCGCGACTGTTAAGACGATCCTCCAGGAGCGAGTGGCTGTGCCACACGCTCTAAAACGGGGTGAAGTGCTTCCCGCAGATCGATCCCGACCCCCCATCAACCTTTTTGCACCCTCAGACACCAGGACGAGCCTTACAAGGTCTACTCGCTGCGCTGCGTTCCACCTTGCAAGGCTCGCCCCGGCGTCTGCTTCGACGGGTGCGGTTGATGGGCGGTCGGGATCTCACGACAGGGCAGGGCCTGGTCAGCATTCAGCAACGATGCGGCGGCAGAGCCGCGCTTGAATTGATTCCGGGCTCTGCCCGGACCCGGCGGCATCCGGACAATCAAGATCATCACAGGGCATAAGGCAAGCGGAGGTTTAGACCAATCGGTGCAAAGAGGGCTGATTTCAATGGGGTTTTATTCTTTCAAAGATATACAAATAGATTGACAAAATAGCAAAATAAACCGATAATTATCACATGGTCAGTAAGCAACTGGCACCGGGTTCGCCGCCGGATTTCGAGGCGAGTTAGGAGATTCCCACCATGGCAAAGCGCGACCTCTATCAAGAAATCACTTCCGAGTTTCTGGCAGCTCTCAAAGAAGGCACAAAACCATGGGTCTGTCCGTGGACTTCAGGCGGATCGTTTGCCATGCCGGTCAACGGCACAACTGGCAAGCCTTACTCCGGTATGAACGTTTTATTGCTGGCAATGCGCGCGCGTTCAGAAGGCTATCGTTCTAACCAGTGGATGACCTTTCAGCAGGGTAAAGCACAAGGCGCGTTTGTTCGTAAAGGCGAGAAGGGAACAACCTGCATTTTCTTTAAGCCAATGGAGAAGGAAAACCGCGATACAGGAGAGACGGAAAAGTACGCCGTGCTTAACGCGTTTACTGTGTTTAATCGTGAACAGTTCGAAGGATTCGAGGCGCCAGCGCAAGAGCCAACCTGGGCGCCGATCGAGGATGCCGAGGCGATTTGTCAGGCGTTCCCGATTGAAACCCGCCACGGCGGAGACAGCGCCCACTATATCCCTTCATTGGACCGGATTCATATGCCGGCCCGTGAGCAGTTTGCCAAAGGTGAGGATTACTATGCCACGCGCCTGCATGAAATGGTCCATGCCACAGGTCATAAAGGCCGACTGGATCGGCAGCTGGTTGGTAAATTCGGCTCTGATGCTTATGCCTTTGAAGAGTTAGTGGCTGAGCTTGGTAGCTGGATGCTTTGTAGCCGGATTGGCCTGCAAGGTGACATGCAGCACAAGAGCTATCTGGCCCACTGGATCCGAATTCTGGACTTCGACAAGAAGGCATTGTTTAAGGCAGCGACACTGGCACAGAAGGCCCATGATCTTTGCTTCGAGTACCTGGCCCAGCTGGAGAGCAAAAAGGAGGACATAGCTGCCTGAATGGGCGAAGAAGAAAGGGCCACGAAGGCCCTTTTTTTGTGGTGCGCCAGGCATGGCGCGTAGCGCCTTGACGGCGCTGTTCCGGTGCAGGTGGTGCTGGCCGGATGACTTGGGGGTGCAAGTCCCCTATGGGCCCGGTAAGGGGAACCATTAGCCGGACGGCAAGGGTGTCCATCGCGAGGTGGAATCTGAAGGAAGCCGCAGGCAAAACACTGGCCCGACGAACAGGAATCGCATGAGGCGGTCACACCGGGTAAGGCGGCCACTATCGTCAAAGCCCGATACTTGCACGGAAGGTGTGGACGTAGATGCGGCGGGTATAAGTGTGAAGGTCACGCGTCTTACCCTGGGATCTCTGGTGGTCTGCCGCTGTGCTACTCACCTCGTGAGGGGTGGGGATGGGCCGCCAGAACTCAGCAGAGGCCATAGTAGGTGCGTTACCGCGTACTGAAGGGCTGAACCCACTATGAGTGGATAGTCGGATCTTATCTCTGATTAGAGCTTGCAGATGCCTCAAGCGAGGGCTCGCAACAAACGTGGACGAGGCGGAACCTCGAAGACAGTTGCAGTGCAAATCACTCTGACAGGCGGGAGATCAACGGAACGCAGCTCGCCCAGCAATGGGAGGTGGGAACCGCCGTGGTACGGAACCGTATGCCCGGTGGTGTGAGAGGACGGGGGAGGTGACTCCCCCTCCTACTCGATCCTGAAATTTGAGCGGGGCGCGACCACCTGGACGGCGGCCGCGCCGATCATAGGGATTCCGCCGATGGTTCTTTGCGTGCGGACCCAAATGCTGCGCCCGTCTCTTCTTTAACTGAGTTTCTTAACCTGGTCAGTTCCTTTTCACCTTTCTCAACAGCCTCTTCAACTGCGTCACGGATCAGCATGGCCAGATCAAACGATAATTCGTCGTCGATCTTCTGGATCTGATCTCGCAGATTGTCCGCCCGTAACTTGAGTGAGCGCGGCACCTTTGCAGATACCGTTACTGTGTCTTCGCGCGACTTAATAAATACCGAATTTTTTCCCATTTCATACTCTCCTGGTCTACCTGTGGTTTACCGATGGTTTACTGACAAAGACCCTGATGCCTAAAACACCAGGTTGGAGCAGGGGATTGGACCTCAGCGACGCGGTCGCCTTGGTTTCGTCACACCCTACGCAGCTGACGCTGCTTTACTCTATCCCTTGTGCCACAAGGGATAGAGCGCATACGCCCAACGGGCGATGCGGTATGCACTTCCGAGTACATGCCCTGATTTCAGTAGTGCTGGCGCGCATACGGGCTTTATACTAGTATATGAAAAAATATAAAGCTATAAGGAGCCCCAAGCTGTGAGAGCCGTTTCGATTCGCGTGTCCGAGGACACGATTGCCTTTGTTAAACAGGAAGCCAAAAAGCGAGGGATCGCCACCGAAGCTGAAATGTGGCGAATTCTCATCGAGAGGGGAGTTGCTGCCAGCGAAGGCACCCAGGCGCAGATCGATGCCTTGCTCAAGATTGGCGTTCAGTCGTTGTGCCTGACCCAGCGGGTTGCCGGCAACCAAAATGAAAATCTAATTGCAGAGGCGCGGGAAGATGCGCGGTCAATGCTCGCACGGATGGGAGTGATTTAGATGAGTATTTTCAGGGGCTCCAACATAGGTAACTTTACCCGAGGCGGCCAAACCACCATCCACTATTTGCGGATGATCTGGCAGGTCGTTGTCCAGTTCTCCAGATTGTGCATGATTCTGTTTGTGGTGACTCTGGCAGCAACTTATTGGCTGAAAACAACGCCAATAGAGCGATCCCTTGCGGTAGGTTACATGGAAGCCTACGTGAAGTATGAGGGCCTGAAAATTGACGATGCAACGGTCTCCATCACCTACCCGGATGGGAGGAATCGAGAAATCCCGGCCGTGGGGTTTCTGAGAAATCCCGAGATTCATCGGGTGCTTGGGCAAAGCAAGAGTGCCTTAGCTTTTGGTGTGGTGTTCGGGGCTTTAGCTCTTTGCATTTTTGGTTTCATAGCTTGGCGCTTCCTGAATTCCACGGGGGAGGGTTTCTCTAACGAGGAATTTGTCAGGGGTGGCAAATTGGTAGAGCCGAAAGAGCTCGCCAAAGAGATCAAGCGCAAAACCAAAACAGCCGGAATGACGATTGCCAATATCCCGATTCCGCAGGAGTCGGAGCCCGCTCATTTCTTGATTGTTGGGGCCCCAGGTACAGGTAAGTCGGTTACCTATAACGAAATGGGCCAGGTCATTCGAAAAAGGGGTGAGCGGGCCATTATTTATGATCCCTCGGGTCAAATGGTCGAGCACTTCTACCGCGAAGGGCATGACGTCATCCTCAGCCCGTTTGATGCCAGAGGTCGGGCCTGGGATGTGTGGACGGAATGCAAAGAGGATTATGAGTTTGATCAGTTGGCCACCTCATTCATTCCGGATCAGAAGTCGAACGATCCGTTCTGGGGGAACGCTGCTCGAATTGTTTTTGCGGCGATCGCCAGAAAGTTGGCTGATCACCCGGAGCGTTCCAATAAGCTGCTTGTTGATAAGATTCTGAACACAGACCTGGACGAGATCATTGAGTTTTTGAAAGGCACGGAGGGCGCATCGATTCTGTCCGAGGGCGCCGAGAAAATGGCGTCCTCAGTGCGGGCTGTTCTGGCGACCTACACAAGGCCATTGAAATACCTTCAGGACGCTGGCCCTACGTTTTCGATCAAGGAGTGGGTCCGCGATGGTGACGGCGACCAGTGGGTTTTCATCACGCGAAAAGACGATCAGAAGGATGTAGTTAAGCCTTTGATCACGGCTTGGCTGGACACGGCATCGTCGGCCATTTTGTCGATGGAACCGTGTAGGGAAAGACGGATCTGGTTGCTCATTGATGAGCTTCCCAGCCTGAACCGTTTGCCCACGATTACCGACACCCTGGCGCAGTCCAGAAAGTTTGGCGGGTGTGGTGTTCTGGGCGTTCAAAGCTATCCCCAGCTGGTTTCGATTTATGGTCGCGATGAAGCCGATACTTTGGCTGGCATGTGCTCAACCTGGGCGGTATTCCGGTTTAACGAAGAGCGTTCGGCGAAATGGGCCAGCCTTGGGCTGGGGAGCATTGAACAGCTAGAGACGAACGAGGGCATTTCCTACGGTGTGAATGACATTCGCGATGGTGTCTCGCTGAATCGTCAGCGCCAGCTTCGACCGATTGTGCTGCCCACCGAGATTCAATTTTTGCCGGATCTTGTCGGCTATCTGAAACTTGGCCGGTCGTTCCCGGTTGCACAGTTCAAGCTCAAGAGAAAGGAGCTTGAAAAGATTGCGGAAGGTTATATCACCCGGGATATGACGCCGGCTCCACCAGAGAACGTTGTTTCGATCAAGGATGCCAAGCCCACAGACTACGTCGATGGAGCACTTTTCTGATGTTGTCTATCAAGGCGCTTGGAAGCGCGAAACAAGCGGGTTCCTACTACAAGGATGCCGATTATTACGGCAAGAATGAGAACGGGGAAAAGGAGCCGATCCCGAGTGAGTGGGTCGGCAAAGGCGCCGCTCTGATGGGTCTGGAAGGGCCAGTAGACATAAAGGTATTCCAGCATGCCCTGGAGGGTCGATTGCCCACAGGAGACACGCTGGGGCGATCTGATGGCAAAGGCGGACTGGAGCACAAGCCTGGTTGGGATTTCACCTTTTCGGCACCGAAATCCGTGTCCGTTATGGCGTTGATCGGCGGTGACGAGCGGCTTATGGCGGCTCACAAAGAGGCTGTTAAAACGGCGCTTGGGTATGTGGAAGACAAGTTGGTTGGTGCGCGTAATACCGCTGACGGGGTTGCTCAATTTGTCCGGACTGAGAACCTGGCAGCTGCGACCTTCACTCACACAACCAGTCGTGCGCTGGATCCCCAGTTACACACCCATAGCGTAATCTTGAACGCTACGCTGCGAAATGATGGGCTCTGGCGGTCGATTGAAAGTCGGAAAATGTACGATCCGAACGTTGCCGCAGGCCAAGTCTATCGTTCGGAATTGGCAATGAAGGCCCACGAACTGGGTTACACCGTGGAGCCTGCTAAGAACGGCACGTTTGAGCTCAAAGAGGTTTCCCAGGAACTCCGTGATCTGTACTCGAAAAGGCGGAAAGACATTGAGGCCGCCGCCAAAGAGCGAGGTTTAGAAGGCGCGAAAGCGATGGATCGGGCCTCTTTAATGACGCGCGAGGCGAAGCAGTCTGCCACTGAGGATGTGCTGCAAGAGCGGTGGCGTATTGAGTTACAGGAGGCGCGCCTGTCCGTCCCGAGTCTTCCGGAGGCTCGCATTGACCTGGCCAAAGATCCGCAGGAAAGGGCAAAGGAAGATGCCATTTTCGCGTATAAGAAATTAGCTGAACGAGAAGCGGTTTTTTCTGAAGGTGAACTTATAAAGATGACCCTGGCCTGGGGAATCGGGCGGCAAACAATTAAAGACGTAGAGAGAGCCGTCAGTGACCTAAAACAGGAAAAGGTGTTACTCCATGCCAGCGGTATTTCGAGGGATGAGGCCTATTTGACGACGCCACAGGCGCTCAAGAAAGAGCGATACATTGTCGACCTGGTGAAGACCGGTCAGAACGAACTGAAGCCAATTTCTGGCAAAGGCGTGGTTAAGGAATACGGCCAATCGTTGGGTTTCACGAAGGGCCAGCAGGAGGGGGCAGAGACGATCCTGAACGGCAAGGACCGAGTTGTGGGTGTTCAGGGCTATGCCGGTACGGGCAAGACTTACATGCTTTCTGCCGTTCGGGAAGTGGCGGAAGGTAAAGGGTATTCGGTACGCGGTTTTGCGCCGACCGGTTCGGCTAGCGACTCGCTAATGGAAGGGTCGGGCATTCGAAGCCAAACGCTTGCCAGTCACCTGTATGCCTTGGCGCGGGAGGACGAGGGCAAGGGTGGCAAGGGCCTGGATCAGAAAAAGCTCTGGGTGGTGGATGAGGGCTCACTGGTGAACGCTAATCAGATGGCCGATCTTCTGACCTACGCACGAAAGGAAGGTGCTCGGGTGGCTTTGATTGGTGATCATGCCCAGATCGAAGCTGTGGAGTGGGGTAAGCCGTTTGCTCAGTTGGTTCGGGGCGGAATGAAAACCGCTCATATGACTGAAATTCAGCGTCAGAAGAACAGTCCCTTGCTCTTGCAGGCGGTGAAAGATGCGATGGTTGGCCATGCTTCAAAAGCGATGAAAAACGTTGCTGGAAGGATCCATGAGGAACCTGATCGAGACGCGTTGTTGACCCGAGTAATTGGTGACTATGCCGGCATGGCCGCCAAGGATCGATCCGAGACTTTGCTGATGGTTCCGGATAACGAAACGCGTGGCGTTGTGAATCAGGGAATCCGGGAGAAACTGCAACAATTTGGTGACCTGGGCAAAGACAAAGGGGAATTTAAGGCCCTGGTGAGCTTGGGCCTGACACGGGTAGAGAAGGGAAGTTCTCGGGGGTATCAGGAGGGCGATTTGGTTCAGTTCGCCCGGGATTTTAAAACCATTGGCGTTGAAAGAAATGAGTTGGTGAAAGTGCTCCGTATTGAAGGCGAGATGGTGGTGTTTGCGAACAAGAATGGCCAAGAAGTGGAATGGCGACCTGACAAAGTCGCCGGTCGCGCCAAACATGGGGTCGAGGTTTATCGTGAAGAAGATAAAAGCTTGGCCGAGGGCGATCGCATCCGGTGGACCAAAACCGACAAAGAAAAAGACCTGAAAAATGGAGAAAAAGGAGAGATTGAGCGGATTGAGGGATCAACGGCCATCATTAAATTTCAGGATGGCAAGCGAATGACCCTGGATCTGAACAATGAAAAACACTGGGATCACGCCTATGCCAGCACGATTGTTTCGGCCCAGGGTCAGACCTATCGCTCGGCTATGGCGTTAGCAGAAAGCTGGCGTCGTAATCTGATCAACCAAAAATCCTTTTATGTCGGTCTTTCACGAGCGAAAGAAGATGCCCGGATTTACACTGACAATCAGGCCAAGCTAAGTAAGGGCATTGAGGAGCGAACAGGCGAGAAAACCAGTGCTCTGGAAGGGCGCAATGTGAGTGTCGAAAAAATGTTTGCCGCCGATGGCCTGGTTAAAGAAACCAGAATGGAAAAGGTTACTCAGAAAGTTAAGGAAATTGTGGACAAGACGTTGGGACGAGGAAAAAGCGGACCAGCAAAGGATTTGTCGCTCTAAGGGAGAATGGAACGATGCTATACACACTAGGGTTTATGAAATGCGTCATTGCGCCGACTTTTGGAATGGCATTCTGGGCTTGGTTTGTGGCTGATGCACTGTTGTTTCCGGAATTAGGAGTCAATGAAGCGGCGGTGGCAGGCGTGTTTGTGGCTGTGCCTCTGGCCGTGGCCTTTGGTTTATTTTGCCATTATACCCAAGGCCTAATTCGGGCCATTGGTGTGATCTCTGCTGTTATAGGGATCCTTGTAATGACGCCAGGGCTGCAAGGAGTTGAAGATCCCGAATTCACGGTGGGTAACATCAATGTAGTTCTACCGCCAATGATCATGGTAATTGGTACGGCCTTTTATGGCTTTTGTTTTTGGCCGGTAATATTCCCTAGGGAGATTCTGGCAATTCAAGGGGACTTAATGAGGGGCGCGGTTCAGGTGGCGCTTGAGGACGTTAATATGAAAGATGGGAAACGCAGGAATTAAGGTTATGTCAAACGGATTATTTCGTCAGGGAGCGTGCCTTGCTTTGGTTTGCAGTGCTTCGTTGGTTTGGGGTCAACAGCCGGTCAGAACTCCCGATGGAATTTATGACGTGAGGACCATTAAAGAAGTAACCAGCATCACAAAGCTTAACCAGGTATGTCTGGAGGAACTTGCTGGTCCCGATCGTCAGATTTCACTTATTGATGAGCAAAAATGTGCCTGCGTGGTTTATGAGCTTGGAGAGCTTATAAGCTACGGTGAATACAAGGAAATTGAAAAAAACATATTGTATGACCGCGGCTGGAAATCCACTGAAGCGATGGAGAGGGTCAGGCCTCACTTGCGCGAGGCCTGCAACTGGAAGGGATAATTAGAGGCGAGGAAGTGAAGAGGAAGTGCTATGCAAAATGTTTAGCGTAGCCTCTTCCAACCACGCCTCAGCCACCCTCGGAAGCCTGGAAAAAAGACCCGGTTTCTGAGTGTAATCTAGTGCATGTTGAGCGCCAAATTGATTTTCAAGGACACCGTGATAGGTGTCGACTCCGTCAACCAACCCCAGTTGAACCGCTTCGTGCCCCGTCCAATAATCGCCTGTAAACAGATTCTGATCGGTGGTTAGCTTGTCGGCGCGAGAATCCATCACTACCGCAATGAACTGCTGATGTATGTCGTTGAGCACGGATTGAACCTTTTCAAGGTCGTCAGGATCGGTTTCAAGGAAGGGATCGAGCCTGCGTTTGTTCTCTCCGGCTACAATTGTCCGGGCGTGGACACCTACCTTGTCGGCAAGATCTTTTAAACCAAACGATTGCTGGAATACGCCAATAGAGCCAGTGAGCGTCGCGGGGTTCACAAATATCTTATCCGCCGCCATTGCCACCATGTACGCGCCTGAAGTCAGCATGTCGTCACCCAGGACTACCAGCTGCTTGCCGGTCTCTTCCTTGAGGTCCAGCAAGTATCGATAGAGTTTATGGGATTGAACGGGAGTGCCACCGGGCGAGTTAATGACCAAAAGGACCCCTTTGGCCTCCTTGTCGTGAAATGCCTGGTAAAGATGATTTTCGACTTGTTGGAATGAGGTGGGCTTGCCGGCTTCAATAGGCCCGTCCAGGCGGACCAGTGACACGTATTTGCCGTCTTTAGGAATAGTGGTACCACCAATGATTCCTGTGCTGTAGAGCATGTTGGTTACAAAGATTGAAACGATCACCAAAACGAAAGCAAAGGTTCGCCAGTTGGCGCTTTGGCGGGTTTTTCGCGTCTCGGTCATTATTGCTTCCGCGAACGCCCGCTGTTGCTGAGTGAAGGCCTCAATCAACGTTTGTTCCGTGCTTTTTTGCGGCTCCATTTCCTATTCTCCAATACGTTTAAGGGCATCACGGACCTTCGACACATAGTGCCGACGGGCTCGCTCTACTTTTGGTTTGGTTGAGAATCCGGCGTTGTAGGCCCCGACAGCCGCCCACAGATTGCCTCGGGTGGTGACGAGGTTCTCGGCAAGAATCCATGCACCAACATGGATATTGGTGCATGGATCGCGAACCAGAACTGGTGCTGTAATGCGATACGGCTGCAACCTCTTCAAGTGCCAAGAGTTGATTTGCATTAGGCCGAAGTCTTTGGAGCCGTCACTATTGCTGGTATTGATTGCGTCGACCTGATTGTTGCTTTCAACCAGGGCGATAGCTTTCAGAAGTTGGGTTGGCACCTGGTAGCGGCCGGCAGCTTCTGAAAAGCATTGATCAATGTCCGCCAAAGCACTTCCGCTGAAACAGGTTGCTGCAAAGGTAGCTAAAAGCAACTTGAGAAAATCTGTCACCTGCGTCCTCTCCGTGTTTGGCGACGATCATCTTCTTCCTGTGATTGCTGCGTTTTTGGGTCTTCCAAGTTCGAAAAATAGTCAAAGGCAAGGTCTGCCTCGGCTTGGTTTTCAGCGTAAAAGGACTGAAACTCAGTTTGCACATATTGGGCGGCCGCTAGAGACGCATCTTGCCCAGGGCGGACTTCCTCGCCGTTTAAGATGTCAAATGTGTTCTCGGCCATCCGAGTAAGTCTTTCCCGGTTCATATTCGTGCTTTCGGTTTCTTGGATGCCCGTGCTGGTGTGGCCAGTGATAGAACCAGTAAGACCGAAGTTTTCCAACATGCCCGTTGAAACACCCCCCTCAGCGCGTGTGCCGATGCTGTCGTCGCCGGTCACGGTGCTGGTATTGATCGAGTCGAGAATTTGGGTAAGTCGGGCCACAGCGGCAAAACGGTTGCCCTCTTCACCATCTCCTTGGATCCGTTGGAGAATATCGGCTAACCGTTGGGTATCTGATTGATCATTGCTCAACGCAAGTTTGCCCAGGCTTGGCGTATCCACACGTCCGCCGGTATCGAGGTAAACGGAATCAGTTTCAGAATAACGGCTGTCCTTGGTAATTCGGTCGTCCACGGTCGCATTGTTGCCGGAAAGCGCACTACTATGTACAACGCCGCCGCTACCATCCGTGGCCAACGTAACTCGGGCTCCATTGGGGCTGGCATCGACTTGTTCTTGAGTGAGCCAGCCTGTCTGGACGCCTTTTTGCATGTCTTCTTGGGAGAAATAAAAGGAACCGAAGTTTGCTGAAGTTTCTCGCTGGGCTTGTTCTTCCCATGACCAGCCCGTTCTATTTTCAAGTGTGTTTGCTCGATCAATACCCGCGCCGGTACTGGCGTGTTGAATGCGGGCAGAATCTCGCAAGTAGCCTTCTACACCCTCAGGCCGGTTGATTCCCTGGTTGACCCCTTCTTCGGCATTTGCAACTTGTTTGATGTTCTCGTAGGCACTAGCAATGGCAAATTGTTGTGGAGTTACTTGATCCAGAGCTAAATTTTCACCATGAGACGTTGCTGCTCGCTTGGCGCCCACAGACTCATAAATCTCTGACGGGGTAAGCCCTGTTTCGGCCATGTAACCCATCATTCCCCGAAGTTGAGAATTGTTCATGTTTGCTGTGAATTCAGAGAACGTAACCAGTTCACTCGGATGCCAATTGGTAGAATCCAGTTGCCCCCAAAGGTCGGCATTTTTTGCAGTCGCGAGCGCTTGAAAGGCCTCCCCACGGTCCATACCGTCGTGTTGTTCCTGAATTCGATCCAACATGGTCCCAATTCTCATGTTGTCGGAGCTGGTACTGGACACTGACATAGCAGTGTCGTAAGCAGCCTGTGAATTGACCGACCGGAAACCCATCGTTGTCGCTGATTCCTGTCGCCCAGAGGCCCCACCATGCCGTACCTGGCTTTCAACATCTGAGGTCTTCAGTCCTTGTTTGTAAAGCGCTTCAGGTGAGTTGTCCCCACCATTCGATTGAATGGCGCCAGCGACACCACCGACAACGCTACCGGCACCATAGGCTCCGAGCGCTTTTCCTGCGCTGATTGGATTGGTATTGCCAAGATCTGCCATCCCAGACATTGTTTCGAGTCCACGATAATGACTTTCTGACTGGTTAAACTCGGAGACCGACGAAATGTTGTCCCATCCTGTTTCAGCCATCAGGTTTGCGGATCCGCGAGCACTCGCAAGGGAATTCAGATGATTCATGCTTTCAACGGGCGACTGGGATCGGCTTGCGGCATCGGAGCCAGCGGAATCCGCATGGCCCGACCAGTTGCCGGCCAACGAAGTAAGACCGTAGGGCGACATCTTGAAGAGCATGGCCGCGATAAAGGCGGAAATGGTAATGCCCATGCCTCGGGCCTTTCCGAAAAGGGAGAGAGCCTGGGTTGCGCTTTCCGGAGCCAGGAATATCGCTGAAAGGCCCATATTGTGGCGTTTGATTTCGTCCACGGCGTCGTAGGCCTGGTCTGTCGCTATCTGGGCAAGAATTACATCCATAACACCCCAGAGCATGATCCATCCCAGCAGTGCCACGATCAGTTTTAGGGCCATCGGGAATAGCGGGGTGACAATGAACAAAGCCAGAATTGGAATCAGACCCAACACGATTGCCGTCACAGAGGCCCTGATTTTTGGCATCCATTCGTTGGCACTGACGGCGATACCTAATCCGTTATTGACCATTGATCGGTTCGTTAAGGCGCGGATCCCTGCATCGGGGTTTTCATCAAGCATAACGCTGGCGATCGCGTTGCTGATGACGACATTTCGAAGCAGCTGGGTCGGGGGCGCTGCGGCTGATCCAAAGATATTGAGGTTCATGCCTTGAATCTTCGTTTCACACGCACTTTTCTGAGCCGCAACAGAGATGTCGAATCCGCTTTTGGTGCATACGGAATTGAGGTGTTCGTCAAAAGTGGGCGCGGCGTTTAGCACTGGTGCGAGTTCGTTATCGTAGGCGTCCTGACAGCTCATGACTGTTCCAGCTTTGCCCGCTCCGGCTGAGAACATGGTGGTAAACATGGCGGGCGACTTCATAGCCGCTAACTGAGTCCGCAGATCGTCAGTGCCACTTTTAATGTCAGCAAGATCCACTGCGTAGCTTGGTAGTACCAAGGCGAGCTTCGAACAATCCTTAAAATATTGGCGAATCGATTTCTGAAGGTAATAGTCAGAGGAGAAAGTCTTGTCAGTAGTCGCATTCAGCAAGAGCTCGAAACCGACCCCCATACCCTCAGTTCCGTATGGGTGAGCGGCAGAAGCATCCACGATCTGTTGCACGACGCGTTCTGCCTTGTTCGTCATCCCGGCCGCCAGAACAATCAGATCGGGCACTCCAGGGACCGCCTCGTATGCATTGCGAACCGGGTCATAAACGTGAACGGTGCCGGTGGGCGTGATTAAGGCCTTGAAGACAGCTACACCAATCAATGTTGTCATGAGCCATGCGAGACTCAGGCCGGTAGCAGACTGCTGAAAGTTGATGATTCCCTTGCCCACGGTGAACAAACCGCCAAGTAGCAGGCCCAGGACCACAGCTACTGCAAATAATGTGGTGTATTCGTTGTTGGCAAACACCAGCGATATTCGCTTGAAAGCGTTTACAGTTTCGGTGAAACCGTCATAAGTATAGAAATCCATATCCAATGCGAAAGCCGCGCTGGGCAAGGAGGCAGCGATGATAAGTGCCGTTAGTAGAAGGAAGCGCCTCATTGTGTAAGGTCCTCCGCATTTCGGCGCAGGACTTCTTCCTGCCTCTTGGCCTGGGCAGCGGTAAAGGAAATGTGCGCCATCTGCTCTTGAGTCTTTTTGAGATAGCTGGTCCGAGCCGCCCTGCGGAATTGATAGGCGTCCTGTTTGATGCCCTGTAAGTGATCGCCCACTTCTGCGTATACCGTGCGATCACATTGAGGCCCCGGAGCCCCGGTACTGTTCATGACCGCATCAATTTCCCGGGTCATGTTGTCTATGGTGTTGTACAGATCATCAACCATATAAAACGCATAGGCGTAGGCCACGACCTCTTCGGTGAGAGCAATTGCCATGGTCTTATCGCCCAAGGCGATGGAATCGACAATAATTGGAAGGATCGGGATTGGGGATGAAGTCAGAAAGGCCTCATCTGCGGCACTGAGGGGGTTTTTGTTCTCGATCTTGGAGGCAATGGCATTCATCTGGTTGCTCACCATTGCAAGAAGCCCTCCTGGAGTGGCTGAATCACTCACACAGGCTGGGCCACCGGCGCCATTAACCTTCTTTTCGGCATTGCCCATAACAAAATCATCGATGCTGGATTCGTCATTGCTAGGGCAGGAACTGATTGGCTCGATGACCGGCGCCTTTACCGCGGTTGTGGCGTTTATCATTACATCGCCAACAAAACCTCGCATGGTGTCGACATACTGAAAACCGAATTCGTCGGCCGCATTTTGGAGCAATGAGCCGGTTTTGAAGATGTTTTTGAATTGGGTTGGACAATCGGCAACAAGCTGTTTGACGTCTTCGGTTGGTTCCTGGTTGGCCGCTGTCTGGTTTTCAGTGGTTTCATACCAACTCGTAACTGATCCGAGAGCCGTTGCCGCCTTGCTGTCGAGCGTTTTGAGCCGGTTACTCGCGGCGGTTCCAATAAAATCACCAACGGGCTCGCCTAGTTTCTTTGCAAATTGGCAATCGTTGATCTGAATTCCGTTCAAATCGTTGATGATTTTCTCGAAGCTTTTCATCGTCTCTGAGAGCTCCTTGCTCATTACTTTCATCGCGGTATCGAAAGCAACGGCCGGCGCGGCCTGGATCATGTTCTGGAGTTTGTCCACCAGGTAATCCGGATCTAGCATCGACATGCCGCCAAGGAACAGGTCAACACCGCCACATCCAGCTGACACCCTGGGTGGTGAAATGGTCAGAAGCGGATCGGTTGAAACATTCAGGCGCGCTGAGTAGGACCCCGCAGAATAAAAACCGCGTTGCTGGTTTTTGTAGCTCGATGCGCCGCTCGACGTGGAAGAGGCGAACCAATCATCCGTCCAGTTGGCCGAGGCGATTGGTGCAGAAAGAGCTAGGATCAGCGTTGGAAGAACGAGCTTTTTCATCAGAATGACTCTCCTGTCGGTGCTCCCGGATCAAAAAATCCGCCCTGACGGTACTCCGGTGTAAGGAACTGTTCCGGTGTGGTTTCGCCTCTCAAATAGCGAATGGCTCGGTAGGCATTTGCAGTAATTTTCGTGGCTGATTCCACGCCCACCGCAAGGGGCATCCAGCGCTCGCTGTTACGCTCAATCAAGATGACCATTGGCGTTACTTGCACATCAAATCGCGCCTGCGCATTCGGGTTTTCATTGATGTTGACCTCAGTAAGCTCAAGGCCAGTGCGGTCGGAAACGAGCTTGAGGATGTTCCGTTGAGGGTCGCAATAAGGACATTCGAGCGTTGAGAAAAGCGCAAGCGCATACTTACCCCGATAATTTGCAAGGTATTCGGACTGATTGGACGCTCGCTGCTGGAGCTCAGCTTTGCGACCTGGGCTAGTGATTGGGTACTGAGATGCACCGCTGAGCTTCGGGTTCTGCAACATGACCATGTTGGACACTGCGGTGAAGCCGGCGGCTTTACGCCGAACCACATCCTGAATCCGATAGTAGGCCAGGACACTTTCCGGGGTTCGTAGCCAAACCGCTTCTTTCAGGTAGTTTTCCAGCATCGCTTTGAGATCGTCCGGATGCATGTCCATCATTTCCGCTGCCAGCGGAGGGGGTGGAAGGGGCTGACGCTCTTTTTTCATCGGGTCCTCCGAATCCGACGGCTTAACTGGCTCTTCATACCAGTGATAGCCCTTGATCTGGGTGTCCTGCGGGGGTTGCTGAATCGCCATCGCGGAGAATCCGATCAGGCAAAGAGACAACAGAATCAAAAGTCGTTTCATGATCGGTTTCCTTAGAAAATCGCTTTGAGTCGTTTGGCAGCAGACAGCTCAACAAAACCCCAATAGCGACTGTCGAAACTGTCTTTATGGGTGCCATAGGCAAAGGCCTTGCCTTCGGGAATGATGCCCGCGAATTCGAATAGAGGGAGCGGCTTGCCCGTCAGGGACTCAGATTTGGCTTCGCCCAGGAATTCTCCATTACAAAAGAAACGACGATTCTCTTGTGTGAGAACGTCACCGGACCAGCATCGCAATTGTTTGCTAATCAGGACCGGCTCAGGACCAGCCAATGGGTGGACAAGCTCAAAAGAGGCGTAATCCCCCGGGCCAGGCCGATCGTCAGTAACCCAAAAAATCCGATGATCGAGGGACTCGGAGACTGTGATATTTAAACGGTCGTAGAGATAGGAGACTCCAAGTGCCAACGGGCCTCCAACCATCAGGGTCAAGGCAATATTTTTCACTTTGTCATTGAACATTTGAGGTCTCCAGTTGAGCCAGAAGAGGCTTGGCCGGTGTACCACCGTTCATGGTGGTCAATCGCTCCAGCAGGCTGCGGAGACTGGCATCGCCATAAACAACAGGGACGCTCGTGCCTGAAGCAGTGGCACCTTTCTCGCAATAGCTTTGAAAATCGAAATTTGGTTCCACGACCAGAGCTGGAACCTTTGCTATGCCGTGATTTTTGAATTGAACAGGGTCCACGACCACATCCAGGGCGCGCATCACGCACCGAGGGCCTTCGCAGGAAGGGTTCTTGCGAAGTATCTTGGCGATGAATTCCATGGTCGGCTGAGTTTTCCGAAGCCCGCCAATCATGCCTCGCATGACCATGACACCACCGACCTTTTCTAGGTCTCGGGCATAGTTGCGGAGTGTGATCTCAGGCATTGAGCTCGAAATGAAAAGCAACGGCCGGGACCTGGGAATTTCGTTGTCTGGGTCGCCGGATTCGACAGGATCAAGGCCAGCGTCGGCCCGAATCAGACTCAGAAAGTCGTTTTTTCGTGCTTGCCACTGCTCGCTGTTTACTTCGGCCATGACCTCGGAAACGCGAGATCGCATGGCCTCCGATTCCATAGCCTTTTCTTTCGCCCGCTGGGCAGCGGCCATGATCTCTTCAGGAATCTGAATCTGATCAGGCAGGGTAGGGATTGCCTCTGATTCGGCGAACGCCGAGGGGCTGATCAGGCATAGAGCCAGCAACAAGCCCCGGTTCTCCTTAGTAAGAAACACAGCAGTTAAGCCTCCTGAACACCATCCATGAGAAGTTGTCGCCGCCGGCCGGTGGGTGTTTGTAATGGCTCCATAGAAGGCCGGTTTGCCCAATAGGACGACAGCTATCGTCTCGAACGGGCTTCATCAGCTGGAGCTTGTATTTGTCTTTTGACCAAATAGGAACGGGCGCTGTGTAGCAGCCATCGGAAGACGACTCTTTGAGAAGGCCCATGCGGGCCATGAAATAAATGCCTCTTGCAGCAATTCCAGCGTTTGCTGCGACGTAATCGGTGCCGGTAATTGACCCAGCCAGTGGGTAGGCGCCTGACCATGAGCCCATGCACCAGAAAAGCGAGTTGACTGGTCGACCAACCAGGGCCCCTGCCGAATCCGCCGCACAGGCCAATTGCGCCACAGGATTTGCGAACAGAAGTGATTCCGGGTGGATCATCAGAGACAGAATTTCGTTGTTCCAGGTAGGAATGAGTTCAGTCATCATCGCCACATCGAATTCGCGCTCAGCAATACACGGGATGTCATAGAACAAACCCAAAATGCTGAATGCGGGGAAGAAGTAGTAGTGCATCTGTTGGAAGGTCTTTGACTGCCCATCTTCCTGCATATGGGAGCCGCCCAGCTTGCCGCCGGTATTCATCAGCTTAAAGCCGAGAGGCATCATGCAATAAGGGTCTGAGACCGTATCGATCAGGCGGGCGGGCTCCCACATTGAAATGCCTATCCCATACCTATTTACGGCACCCGAGTTGCAGCTACAGAGCACTGAAGGCGTGTCTGCGCCGGGATCCGGCATCCCGGAATCACCTTTGCCGATGCTAAGACCGCCAATCCGAATCGGAAAAATGCACTGCCAGGAAACATCCGAAATCGGATTTAACATGCTGGAAGGACATTTCGACGCGTGGGCCGCCTGGGGCAGGATCGTGGCCCCCATCAGCAATAAACAAAGCGTGACTATTCGAAAACTCATCATGGTCTGAGGCGTCCGGAAACTTTCCGTCAGTCTAGCCTAAAAGTATATGTGAGTATATAGCACTATATGAATCTTAAAGATTGATTGAATGCTCTTCGATCCGGAGCGTGTTGCCTTCCTGGGTTACGATTGAAGGAACAAATTTCAGTGCGAGACGATCTCGAACGGGAGGGGTGAGGATGAAAACAGGACGTTGCAGGGCGACGGCAACCTCTCGATAATCGCCGGACGTAATCATGACCATATCCGTGGTCTTGAGGTTTTCTTGCGCCCACGCGAGATCTTTGTGAGAGATAAACACCAGGCGTTGGGGGAGTCTGACATGCTCCAATGGATTAAACTGGAACCCCTTTGGATAGATGATCTGTCCGGTCTGGTCTTTCACGTCGAATTCGGCGATGTAATAGGGGATATGGTATCTGGCACGATCCTCTTGAGCGCGAGGCAGTGAAACTGCTTTGGCCGCGGCATTACGTGCCATCCCGTCGCTCATCACGGTTTCCCAATCAACCTGGGCAACCTTTTCCTGGATCTTAACCAATGCATCCGGTTCAACAATTTCATAGGTGCGGCCTAGTAATTGTGACTCAGTGGCCATTAACGATCCCGCGAGAAAGCTACTGATTACTATTAAAAAAGTCCGTAACACCATTGGAAATTTTCCCTTCAATTTGAGTCATGGTGTCTGGCACCAGATCCCCGTAATAGTCACTAAAATCGATTTTTGAAAAATCTATGGATTGAAACTCTTCGGGTGTCAGCCCCCGACAGTTTGGAGCTTCGGGCGTACCAAACCCTGTCACCGAATTAAGCTGAGCTCGCCCCTGCTGATGAATGATGCGGCCCATCTTTGAGTTGAAGCAGCAAAAGGATTTGGCTCTCTGGACACAGCCAACGAATTGCCATCTTTCACGGCAGTATTCCCCGATCTCATAACAGTAACCTGAGCCATTGAGAACGCCGGTTTCGGTTGATGTCTGATCGCAGGATTGAGTGAAATAGTCGATCACGGCGCCGGCCATGGCGATTGGATCCACAACAACGCCATAGTCTTCCATGACATCGCCGGCAACGGTGGCTGCTGCATTCGCAGCTACCATCGCAGGCGCACCCGCAGCCAAGGCGGCCTCGTACTCAGATTTGCCCTGAGTGATCGAGTCGTAGACTGAGGTAATCATTTGCGTAGGGGATCCTGAGTCGCCAGTGTCATCAGCGAGAATCTTCCCCGTATTTTTACAGCAATTCTGATAGGCCGTTGATATTCCGGCCTTATCACAGCGCATTGGGCGTCCCGCAAAAATCATTGCTTGTCCGAGACACGTTCCGTCAGGGGCGGTGGTACCATCATCCTGGTACATTCCAGTGTCGATATCCTCGACAACCGGAACTTGCGTAGCCAAATCTATGCAAGCGTTCGGGCTGCACTGTTGTTGTCCAGCACCGTTTTCCATACATGAATAGGCGTTGCCCAGGGGGCAAGCGTAGGCAGTTTCAAGTGCGCAGGTTTCAGAGGTTGTTGAAAATGAGAATTCTCCGCCGGTTTGCGTGGTCTGATTTCCATTGTAGTTGTCAGTAACCTGGACCTTACCAACCAGTCCATTAGCGCAGCTGGGGGCCGTGATGAGGCTAACTACAGTTGAGCCCGGGAAGTTTGAGCCTAAAAGCACGGGCGCGTCCCATGTCGTGTTTCCGGTTGGACTGACTGGGTTGCCGTTGGTGCAAACGCTATCAAAATCCAACGTCGGGATTTGTGCAACGATATCGCCTGGTCCGGATATCACACTGCCATTTTTCAGATCAACATCTACAGTGAAAGTGCCGGACTGACGCGCCACTTTAATGCTGAAATTCAAGGGAACGGGATTATCGCAGACCATTTGCTGACTGGAATTACAGTCAACTGCTGAAATCGGGCACAGTTCGCCGCCCGTTGGAGACTCAAAACAGGAGGCCGTTTCGCCTGGCTGACCCAAATCTCCATCCATGTTCAGATCTTGTCCGCATGACCAGTTTGCCGCCTGGATTGAACCAACCGGTAGTAATAGGGCCATGATCCCGCCTAGAGCGAGTTTGTGGTACCAGAGCTGCATATTGTGTCCCTTGAAGCCTGTCGGACGGCTTGCAGGGTCGCAGCCGCCTCAGAAAATTCATTCAGGCATCCGCACGCCTGAACAACCGTTTCACCGGGTCCGGCCGGGCAAACACCTGCTGAACATTCGTGAAAAAAGTAATCAAAGGTATTCGGATCCGTGCGGTTCTCTTGCACGACTCCGTTTTGTACCGCATCGGTTGCTAATCGCGGCTTGCGGGTTTTGCAGGCCTGGGTACAGGCAGGAACGGTCACTTCTTCCAGCGTAGTAATGGCTCCAGCGGGTGTAAGGACGCTTCCATTGGCTTGTTTTAGGTAGTCTTGATACCCAGTCGGTGTTGTAGTGGCTTGGACGTTGTCCACGCGCTCAAGAGCATCGTCGAAATCGTAAGTGCCGGATACCTGGCAGCGATATTTACGCGATTTCTGCCACCAGGGTCGCGTTGGCGTGAACGAACAAGTCGATCCGTTAATAACCTGGGTAGAGGGTAAAGGAGACAGGCCTGTGTTCACGAAATTCTGGCGCGTCCAAACACCGTCTACCTGTTCTTCCATCAGCGTACAATCTGGATCGTTCTGATAAGCCGTGCAGCTATCTGAAATGGTGTCGGGATCAAGTTTGCAATCGGTATCCACTTTGATTTTAGCGAGGGCGTAGCCCTCTCCATTGCCGGTGACTTCAACCCGGATCTTGAAGTCCACGGGGCCACCTGTCAGATAGTTTTTGAAATCGACATTCAGGGAACGCACCCAGTTGGTTGAAAGCTCGCACGCTCCGGGGGGGCGGCCTAGCCCGGTCCAGTTGCCATAAGGGCCATTCCATAGCAGATCAGCATCGGCATAGATCTGCATCCAGTCATCGAACTTGGCGTAATTGATTTTCGCTTCCAGAATCCGGCTTGGGTCCAGGACATTGAATTGCACCTGGCGCTCGAACATTTTGCAGCTACCGGCCCAATAGTTGTCTCCGACCTGACCGAGCGAGAGTTGGAGGCAGTCAGGACCGCAAGGAAACACATTACCTGAGCCGCTGGCATATTGAATGATGTCGTTCAATGTGACCTCTTCCACGGGCACGTTGCGGGTGATCTGACAGCTTTTTATTTGAACTGGATCGGCGGAAGCCGCCGAGGACGTCGTAATCAGGCTGAAGTTCTGATCGGTGGCGGAGTTGGTAAAAGCATCGCTGGCAAGATTCCCCGGTGCGCTTTTGTAGGCTTTGAGCATCGGTGAACCGGCCGCACAGTCACCGGCTTTTTGCGCGTAGAACTGAATCATTGGGCCGGAAACGCCCACCTCAGAGACGGTCAGATAGTCCAGTTGCGAAGTCAGTGCACCCGTTGCACCGCCGCCGAGATCATTCAGGACTTTGTCCAGATTGCTCATGACAAGACCTGATCCACAGGAGTCGTTTACACAGTAGCAACCGCCCAGCTTGCTAAGAGGGGTCGGGGTCATCCCGATTTCTCCGGCCCCGTTAACGACCCACGCAAGTCCGGAGCAGTTGTCCCAGGTTCCTGCATCACAAGAAACAGCGCCATTGGCACACACGCCAGACACTGGAACGCCAGGGGTAAAAATATGGTCAACGGTGCCATCGAGATTCGTGTCCTGAGAGATAGACAGTGTTCCGATGTCACCGCTGCCCGAGGGCGCTACGAATATTTCCAGGAATTTCTGAGAGCCAGTACAGCCCAGGCTGGCATCAAAGCCCTGGCCATCGAATGTCTTCATGGCATCGGCCGACATCAGGGGAGTGGTGAAATTCTGCTGAATGGCTTCGGCACTGCCGTAGCTGCTACGGGCATTCCCCACAGTGTTTCCGGCCTCAGTTACGGAAGCCGGATCCGCTGAAGCCAAAGCGGGCAACAGCAAGATCAGGCCGAGCAGATTTCCCCGGGTCATTACAATGGCACTCCCGACAGCTTGGAGACGGCCTGCGCAGGCGTCATACCCTGAGCGATCAGCGCGTTGTACTTGGCAACCTCCTTGCCATCCGACGTTGCAATCCAATGATTCCAGGGATCCACGGACAGACGGCCGATGCCACGACCAAAGGGAGTATCAAAGAAGATCTCAGAGTATTTCGGCTTGTTGGCTTTAACTGAGGTCAGCAGATCAACCGCGAGCCCTTCATAGTCCAAAACCCCCTCATCTACGGCTTTGGCGTAGTCTTCGCATTCGAGGTAGAACTTAAAGGCGGCGTTGTTCTTGATGACCTGACCGACAGGCCCAAACTTCCGTAGGTCCAACGGGCTCTGCGTCACAATCCCGAAGGCGCCCGAATACTTTCGCGCCCTTCTGTATCCTTCTTCGATCAGGTTACCGAGACGGTGGTTCTCATCTCCCCGCGAGTCAGAGAAGTAGCGCCAGGCTTCTTCAAACAAGACAAATCGCTGCTCTGAACGGTCCGACAGGTAAAGATCCTGGGTTACCGAATTCATCACCTGCATGATCACCACGTTGAACAGTTCGGCCTGTCCGGAGAGCTTTTCAAGCTCCAGGACCACAAAACCGTCATTGGAAATGTCGAATCCGCCGGCGCCGTTGAAGAAACGTCCATACACGCCCGCCGTAGTGAAGTCGTGCAGGTTAAACGCCAATTCATGCGCTTTGGAGACAGCACTGGCTAGAGGCTTGCCCTGTTCTTTGGCGTTTTCGGGATAGGTCTTGAGGTAATGCTGAACCGCATCTATTCCATTTACGATATCGCCCCGATCCGAAGTCCAGCGCACCGCCTCTTTGATCAGCGTCCATTCGGTTTCATGGAGAGACTGGCGAGAAGCGGAGTAGGCCATTTCCGCAAGAATGTTCGCCGTCGTCATGAGATCCGCGTTGCGATCATCCTCATCTTTGGAGTTTGAGTTGAACGGGTTGATGGTGATCCGTTCTTTGCCGAAATCCATGAATCGACCGCCGACCATATCGCACTGCTTCTGAAGCGAGTAGCCAATGTCCGTCACCCGAACCAGAGAACCGGAAGCGTAGTAGTTTTTGCACAGATCGTTGAGGGTATAGGACTTGCCGGCGCCTGAGCCCGCCGCAATCAGGAAATTATGGTTGGGCGCGCGCTTGTCGAAAACGTCCATGCCTACCAACTGGCCCTTTCGACCGACGTACAACAGAGCAGGGTCGCTTGAGCCGCGAAAATCTCCCTGAATCGGCATAAAGCGGGCGACAGCGCTCAAAGGTGCGTAGAAGTGCCGGTCGAGTAAACTGATATTTTTGTCGATGTCGTAAAGGCCGAACGGAAGGGAGGCAATCAGCATCGGCTTTTCCAGTACCGATTCTTCCTGCATTACGAAGTCTTTGGATTCCCATAAGCGCCGGGCTCGGGAAACGGAGTCTATGCATTCCGTTTCTGTGTCACCCAGAATCACCAGGGAAGGGATGATCGTCATGAATCGCTCGGATTCGAGTTTATCCAGCGCCCAGGAAAATTCTTCGGTACGCTTCTGGATCGCCTTTGCAAAGGATCCGGTGCCCTTCTGAGCCATTGTAGCGCTGGCCTTCTGGTGAAGGCTGGTTTTGATGTCTTCAAAGACAATGTTGAGGCTGAAGATGAAGGGTGTGGTGATTTGGTCTGGATCGTCAGGTGCGCCCATCACACCGCCAGTGAGCGTGTTCGTGGTAAAAGTGTCGATGGACTTGGCGTTTACTTTTGGGGTGATTACCCGTCCATACCGCTTTCCCAAGCGGAAAGGCTTTTCACCACCAAAAAACTCGATCTTGGTTTCGGCGTTGATGATCTGTTTACGAATTGGCAGGCGTTCATCGAAATGCCCGTTCGGGTCGGCGTCGGCATCGTTGAAGAATTGGCGGGCCCAGGCAACGAGATCGCTCGGCCTCATGCGGTAGGGAGCCAAATGGGCAGCCTGCAACGTCTCTTCAGCAATCGACAGGACTTCGCTTGAAAGCGGTTTCACAGTTTTAATGCAGACAAACGCTCGCCAGTTGCGAACGGGAATGCCGTGATAGCACCGCATTCCTTTCGTGCCATCCCGAAGAAAACTGGTGTACTGCTCAATGGACTTCTGGAGCAGCGGCTCTTTTCGTTGCTTGTTCCGTGCGTAGGCGTCGAGAATCCGGTTTACGTTGTGGTCCGGCGCGAGAATGATCTGAATCTGCGTGCGCTTCGGGTAAGTGACCGAGAGGAAGGTTTCGAGTTGTTTAAGATCGCGTCCACCGAGGAAGGTTAAAGGGCAGATCTCGAACAGATAGCCGTGTCGGTTTTCCAGGGTTTGAAACGAGCCAGATTCTTGGTCAAACGTCACCCACGGGAGAAAGTCTGAAAACTTGTTCCGGGATAACTCCCGCTCAAGATCTTTATGGGTTATGCCTCCGTTATCTCCGACTAACAAGGACCAGATTTTAGACAGTGGGCCAGGTTTCTCTTCAATCGTCATGCATCCGTCTCCCGAGTAAAAAGCATCATGGAGTGATAGGCTCCCAGGCGATCGCTTCCCTGCAATTCTGAAGGCCGAAACGTTTCCAGTAGATCGGAAGGGGGATTCATGTTGTGGCTGAGCTGGGCTGTCATTGGGAACCTCCCTGAACCTGATCAATCAGGGAATCGGTGAGCTCTGGTTTCTTGATAAGGTACTGACCCATAACAAACTTCGGCTCATCCACGATGCTGTAGATGTACCGAGGCATATACAATCGGTTCTGTTTGAGCTCCGAGGAATAGGGCAGAATCATTGTGCGGACAGCCCGGGGCGGTTTGATCATGGGTGTTCTTGGGGCTTGCACCATTGTTCCCAGCTGGTCATAGACCTGGTCCCGGTAACCACTGAAAGCTGAAGTAGGGGAAGGTGCCGGTATGTCGGCCGTCGGTGCCGGCATACGTTCATTAGCTCTTTGGTTTCGTCCGATCGGTTGTTCTTTTGTTCTTTGGGACCCGCTAATGTCCTGCTCACGATCAGCACGTGCTTGACGGTTATTCTCAGAGGCGCGAACCATGTGCGGATATTTCTCAACGCCGGTCACAGCCTCTTCATAGGCGGCTTCGACGCTGATGCATTTACCGAAATTGTCCTCCAGACTGCATGAAAATTTGTTCTCATAGGGCACCAACGAACAACCGCCAAGTACGGTCAGCGCAAGGCAAAGAGACAGTTTTTTCATTATCCTTTCTCCATAATTTCAAGGTCTGTGCCTTTCTGAATAACCACTGTTAGCTTCTTGGCAGCGCCGACTTCTATGACCGGAACGGTTTGTTTGGCGAGATCGAGAAACAGCTTTTGGATAGCCTGTGAGCCAGATTTCAGAGCTTGGCCCCCGGCCGATTGAAGCAGGGAATCACTATCGATGATCTGGGTAGTTCCAAGAGCCGACGTTGCGGTTGTCGAGGCGCCCGCACTGATCCCGTTACCGGCACCCTCGAAAAGCCCGGCGACCACCATGCGCATTACATGAGCGCCCATCTTTGACACCACTGGGCCTGAGAGGCCTCTTTTACCGTCCGAGTCGGCCACAAATCCCTGAATCGGCTGGTCGATCACGGCATCGCCATTCAGGCTCATGCAGGAAAGGCTGACGAGTTGCAGATTCACCCGTTCCTGGGCCAGATTCGCCGTCGCGTTTGCCACCACAAAACAACCCTTGAGATTGGCCTTAACAGAGTTGGGGAGAACCGCTGGAGCCTGCACGCGAAGCAAGACCGGTTCAGGATTAGCGTCCCCGAGCTCCGAGGTAAGGGCATTGATTCCAGTCAGCAGAATTGCAGGCATATGGCTTGGTGCCATATAGATCGAGTTCTTTTTTTTTGCGAGAGGCTGCGAGTTGAAATCCGCACCAGGAGCACGACCAATGCCTCCAACGATTTTGGCTTCCACCGGTATTGAGTTGAGCGATGGATTAACCTGTTCATAGCTCGGCACATAAGTCGGTGGTTCTGGATAGGAGACGGAGCCGGCAGCGGGCGCCTCCATATCAGACAGGGGATTGATAAGCTCTTCGCGATCGGAATCCGCTTTGTCTGATTTCGTCTGAAAATCCTTTTGAGACATTTCCAGCGCCGACAATACTGAATCGTATTGGCGTTGCCGACGCTCCATTTCCGCCAACGTCTCGCCAACGTGCTTCAGATCCTTATCGACCTTAGCTCGAATGTCGTCCTCAAGCAGGTCGGAGCCCAGAGTTAGATCGGTTGTCTTGACCTCTTTGGTGGGTTCCTTTTTATCCTGGCCGGAGGCGTAGTAAACAACGAACAGCAGTGACAGAAATCCGGCAATCAAACCGTATTTGCGATACTTGAGTCTGTTTTCGGCACTCAGGTCGTTCCACCAGGCAGTCATCAGAAACCCTCCTTAGATACGACAAACAGACGGCCTATTTGTCCCGGTTGCAGATGAAGAGGGTCGATAGTGACTGCGAAAATAGAGTCACCAATAGCCGTGCTTAAAAAATCGGTTTCGGTGAAAGTGGCAATGGTGTTGGACCTCACCAGATACTCTTGAAGTGAAAGCCCAAGACCGTCGACACGAATCGTACGGCGCAAAGCTAATTGGGTATTCGGCTTGGCCGGTGCCTTGCGGGTCATCCAGTGGTCGCTATTGCTCAGAGTGACCGTGAAGCTATCGGGAATGTTGTCTTCAAGCGCGGCCATGGTCAGGAAAATGGCTCTTTCTTCATCTGGTAATGGTGAAAGCAACGCTTGATTATCTTGAATGCGATTCTTTGGCCCGGTCGAAAGTCGGATGGTTTGCCCAGAAATGTTCTTCGGCGTCACCATCAAGGTGTAAATCTCACCAGCGCAAACGATGTAAAATTCAGATCGGGCCGAGACGTATTCCTGGCTCAGGCCGTCGTCCTGGATCAGAAACTTCACGAACGAATTCGCACCGTTGTTTTCAACGACGATGCCTTTCTCTTGAGAGAAAAACGCGTCATTGATCGAACCGTCGATGCAGGCAACTCGGTTAATGTCGCGATTGCTCATTTCGACAGGCGTAACCACATCGGGCTTTACCGTTTGGGTATGGGCGAAGGCTGACAGGCTAATCAACATGACAGCCAAAGCCGCGCTCGCCAGGGGATATTTACACATCGTTTGATACCTCCTTTATGCCGGTGAGCCAGAACCGCCCTTGCTCAAGGGCATAGGAAATCTGGTAAGTCACGTTTTCGGTGCTGGTAACGGAGTCTCCAACGATCCGTTTTTTAACGCCGGCAACGTGAATGGTGTTGTCGCCCACTTTTTTGATATCTCGGTTGCCACGCCACTGAACCACATAGGAGACAGTTGGGTAGCGTTCAATACCGTCAGCGAGCTTGGTAAAAAGGTCGCGATAGCGGGAATACTCGTCGGGGTGAATCAGTGGTAGCAGCTCATTCAACTGGCGACGTGCCGTGGCAGCAGAAAGATCGCCCACCATATGAACGATGTAGCGGCTCATGGACCTTAAATAGTCATCCGAAGCGGTAGATCCGGAGATAACAAAGTCTCCTTGACCACCAATGGGGATCAGATGGACACGTTGTTCGTCTAGCTTTGATGAAATCGTGGCAGTCTGAAGACCCGCAAAAATCACCACAGCGACAAATCCAAATTTGAGCAGCCGGTTTTCGGCAAAGACATTGCTCGAATCCTGGACAAACAGGTTAGAAAAGAGACTTTTCATAGATCACTCATGGAATTTGGTGGCAGTGGGAACGGGATAACCCTTGAGCTCAAAAAAACCATTGGCGTATGCCAGGTGGCTGAACCAGCCACGTGCTCGCTTGCGTTTCATGGGTATGAGGAAGGCCGGACCGATAAACAGTGTTAGCCAGGCGATGCCACCAAAAATGGCAGCGCCCAGATAAAAAATCACGATGATCGCCATCTCGTGCGCATCAAACCAAAGCACCTGAAGCGGCTGATGAAGGTAAATCGGTAGTCGTGATTCGTTCATGGTCGGCCTCCTGGTTACACTTCGCTTAGACGATCATGCCCAATGAAGTGGTGATGCTGTCTGCCTTGATCATGGCTGTACCGCCCAGAACGCCGCCGGCTGCGAGCATCCAGTTTTTGGTAATCTGAACAGCAGACAGAACGATCGCAGCCAGACCACCGACGAAACCGACAGGGCCTTTGAGCATGTTGTTTACAGCAACGTCATAAAGGTCATAGGCGAACGTACCGGTGGCGGGTGCGGTGATCGCACTTGCCGTCATCGAAGCCAGAACCAGCATGGGAACGGCGGCTACAGGAGCGGCAGACTTGAAGGAACCAAAGCGGGCTTTGGCGATGGCGCTGAGACGGGATGCTTCAGCGTGAGCGATTTGTGCAGCAGACACTTTCATTTTTAATTCTCCTTGGTTTTATTGGCGAGGTAATTTGCGATCACCTCTTTCCGAAAGCCCGTTACTGGGCTCCCATCGAGTATCAGTGTCGGTGTTCCACGAACTCGCCACTGGCTCGATACGTTGGCGTGAATCTCAAGCTGGGTTGCACCTGTCTCGCAGGTGACTGTGGGCTGGACTCGACGCAAATAGATGTCATCAAAGGCGGCAGTTTTGTTGTCAGAGCACAGAATGTGCTGTGCCTTAGCTGGCGCCGTTTGTGGGTGGATCGCTGTCATAAAGAAAATGATTCGCTTCACAGGAACGTCCGAATCTCGGATGAATTCGTCATATCTCAAGCAGTAAGGACAATCGGGATCGGTAAACTCGATGATAGGTAAGCCATCCTCGGGACCAAGAACGAGTGCCTGATCGTAAGGAAGGTCTTCGAGTCGAATCCTGTTAGCGCGAGCAATTGCTTCAGCCGTGAGTGATTGGCCGTCCAGGTCGTAAATCTCACCGAATACCAGGGCTTTGTTGGTTGCCGAGAAGTAAATAACCTGGGCGCCACTGAGCGTCACTTCGTAAAGACCATCGATGGGGCTTGGCCGAACGTCGTGGACTTTGGAGTTGTTGAATTTTGCGGCCAGGGTGCTCTCGACCTCTTCAATGGTCATTGCGTTGGCCGTTAGCACCAGCGCACTCAGAAGGAATGCACAAACAATTTGAAACAGTTTCATTGGGAGGACTTCCGTCGTTGGGGTTTTTTTAGCTCTTCCAGCAGTCGGGAATCGATGTGAACGCCGCGAGCAATCCGTTCCAGGTGCGGTTTTGGGATCCGGTCGTGGTCGAGAATGACCCAGGTGCCGGACTCAAAGACAACCTGGCTGGTGGGCTGAGCAGCCAGGGCCAGCTTGCTGACTCCGATCAGCAACAGCGCCGTTACTAATATAATACTAAGTGTTTTCATATAATCCCCGCGACCTGTAAGGCAGTGACTTACACCGAGCGAGTATAGGTCAGCTTTATACGGTTGTATATAATCTTATATGCTTTTTTCGGAGTGCTTTGCTAGGTATTTCACGAGAGAGGTATAGATCACGCGGTTTTGCGGCTGGCTGTCCTCTTCGGCGCGAGATCGGACTTCGCGGACGATAGGGTGGGGAAGCCAGATACTGATGTAAACTCCATCTCGGGGAGAGGCGAGGTATTCGGGATCATTCGATGCAAGAAACCATCGCACGGCATCCTGATAAAGCTGTTTCAAGAAAATCCCTTCTTGGGCGGCGAAAGCTTTCAACGCGTATCGAGTGTCTTCACCGAGCTTGAGTTGCTTTAAAGTCTCGTGCGTTTCCAATGGTGTCGCTTCCTGGTGAGTTGTTAGGCACCGTCCATGGCGTGCCGCGACGGATCTAATCCGGATTATATAGCATTATATGATTATGTCTAAAAAATTATTTTGGCTCGCATTAAATTTGGAGGAAATGTGGTTCTGGCACCATGATTTGTCCGCCTGGCTGGATTCGAAGACGCTAAGGTCGCAAAGCGAACATTCAGATTGTTAGAACATCTGCACTCACCAACAGCGGTCGTTTTGGAGGGCCCGCCAATATAGATGAGTTCACCACCAGCCAGTGGATCAGCGTGATGGAAGAAGGCATTTAGTATCCGTTCTAAGCGAGTCAGCGATGAATCCGAGTCGAACGATACCATCGAAACGACCGGCTGAAATGCTTCTAGCCGGTCGGCGTTCAATTTATGGGAGCAACCACCCGACAGATACGAAGAGCAGGATCCTCACAGGTAATCCCGGGTGGACTGGACACTCCCATAGGCAAACCCAAGAGCCGCCATAGCCGTGGCATGAACCTGTGCCGCAGGCACGGTCATACCGTTGAACTCAAGATCCATCGTGGCGCAGGCATCTTCTAGCACAGCGACCTTGTAACCGAAGTCTGAAGCGGCGCGGCTGGTGGCCTCAATGCACATGTGGCTCATGGCACCGATCACCACCACTTCCTCAATGTCGTTAGAATCCAGCAGCTCTTTCAGGTTGGTTTTTAGGAATGAGTTGGGATAGTTCTTGAGAATAACCGGCTCATCGCCTTTTGGTGCCACAGATTCGTGGATGTTCACGCCGTCTGAGCCAGGTGTGAACACAGGCGCATTCGGATCCGGAAACTCGTGGTGAACGTGCACCAGCAGGTCTTTGTTCTGACGCGCTGCGTCGATCACCTGTGCCGCCTTGGCGGCTGCCTGCTCAATATTCACCAGTGGCAGTTTGCCGGAGGCAAAATACTCATTCTGGATATCGACAACAATAACGGCTCGTTTACTCATTAGACGGTTCCTCATTTGGTCATTTATTTCAGGTGTGTTCTGGTCAGAAAGAAAGATTCTCACCATCCGCCGGGATCAAAACCTGCTCATCAATTCCCTCGCTCTGAACGAACTCCGCCAACTCCTCGCGGCTCAGGGTCATATGGTTCACGGCGTCCATGTGCACGGCGACAATGTCCGCATCTGGCAAAGCGCGGTGAACGCGCAGGGTATCTTCTTTGCCCATGATGATCGGGTCGCCCTCAAAGCCGGTAAACTCCGCAGCGCCGGCATTCAGTACAACAACATCCGGCTGGAAGCGCTCCAGCGACTGCACCACCTCATCACGCCACACGGTATCGCCTACCACGTACGTGGTTTCCCGTCCCTCGGCTTCAAAAACCACACCCATTACTTCACCGAGCGCCTTGGCCAGTTCGGGAACGGCATAGAGGGTATCGGAGCCGTGCTGCCCGCCGGTTTTGTGGAGTGTCACGCCGCCAAACTCCGCTTGGCCATCGAGGATACGTACATCCTGGAAGCCTTGTGAACGGATCATCTCGGCATCCGCCGCGCTCTGCACAAACAGGGGAAGCTCTTTCGGCAACAGCTTCTGGGCGGCATCGTCCCAGTGGTCCAGGTGGGTGTGGGTCACAATCACCGCATCGGTACCCTCGATCACGTCCTCTGCCGCCATGGGCAAGTCAACCAGAGGATTCCGCAGCTCACTACGGTACGTGTTCGGAAAGCCCGGATAAGCACCCTGTTCCGCCAGCATGGGGTCGATCAGAAAGGTAGTCTCTCCGTAAGTGACTTTGATGGTGGCATTACGGATTTGCTGTATCTGGTGGCTGGATGCCTGAGTGCCAGATTCGGCGAAAGCAGCGCCGGCAAAAACAGTCGAAGCCAGCACCAGAGCGCCAGCGAAGGTTTTAATCAACATGGTATTCATCCTCCAACAGGGTGTTCGTTGATGGAATAAAGTCTACGGAGATCTGATCACCGCCAATATTGACCTGAAAGACAATGATCGAAAGAATCGGGCCAATCAGTTATCATCAGGTTAAATGAACCTCAGGAGTGACACCGTGGCACTACCCAGAGTCGGGCTTGTTCTTCATCCACAATTCAGCCCCTTCCACTTTTCCGTTCCTTACATGGTGTTCAGCATTGCCCTGCCTGAGGGCCCCTTGTTCGAGTTGCTGATTATCACCCCGGACGGAAAGCCCCTGGCATCCGAGCGGGCCATGACCGTGCAGCCGGAAGGCGGGCTGGAACTATTGGATGCGGTTGATATTGCGTTGGTACCCGGCTGGCATGATCTGAACGAACCACCACCCCCTGAGTTGTCTGAAGCCCTTTTCCGCTGCCATGAGCGCGGCGCTCATGTGGTGGGCCTTTGCTACGGCACCTATGCGTTGGCCTATGCGGGCTTGCTGGATAACAAACGGGCCTCAACCCACTGGTTGGCGGAGCAGGACTTCCTCAAACGGTTTCCGCAGGTGAACCTGGATACCAATGCCCTCTATGTGGAAGACGACCGGCTGGTTACCTCCGCTGGCACGGCAGCCGGGCTGGATTGCTGCCTGTTTCTGGTGCGGGAGTATCACGGTGCCAAGACCGCCAATACCCTTGCCCGTCTGATGGTGGTCCCGCCGCACCGGGAGGGCGGCCAGGCCCAGTTCATCGAACAGCCGGTCGCGATCTCCACCCAGGATGCCCACATCAACCGGCTACTGGATCACCTGCGGGAACATCTGGCCGACACCCACAGCATCGATGAGTTGGCTGCCCGCACCGCCATGAGCCGGCGCACTTTCACACGCCATTTTCAGAAGGCAACCGGCATGACGGTGATGGAGTGGTTGGTCGGTGAGCGGCTGCGGCAAGGACGTGAGCTGCTGGAAAGCACATCACTTTCAGTGGAAGCCATCGCGGAAAGAATCGGCTTTCATACCGCAACGTCCTTCCGGCAACACTTCAAACAGCGTCACCATGTAAGTCCTCGGGTTTGGCGCAAAACGTTTGGTGAGAATGCCTGACATTCCGAATATTCGGGAATGCCGCTGCGGTGATGACGTTGACCCAGTCTGCCAAACTCAAGAGGCATGATCCCTGATCCGTTAAGCATCTCGCGGTTGCAGGCGCTTGAAATCAAGTTCTGCTACTACTAGCGCGATCAAGATCAACCCCCCGCCAGCCATGGTCCGAAGACTGAGAGGCTCCCCGAGCATGATCATGCCGGCGATGGCTGCGAAAATAGGCTCGCAAAGATAGGCTAATGCTACTTTCTCTTCTTCAAGATACCTTTGAGCGGAGCTTTGTATGCTATACATGTAAGCAGTACCAAGCATGCCCGCAAACAAAATCCCCTCCCAAAAGTGCGTATCTGAAGGCATCCATACTGCTTCCTTATCGAACAGTGCCGCGAGACCACTGCCGAGACTGCATACCGTCATCGCAATTGTCACTGTCAGCATTGCGTCACATCGATGTGAGAAATACCCTACAGCCATAACATAGCAAGCAAAGAACACTGCACAGGCCATCGTCCATAGATCGCCAACATTCAGGTGTAAACCGTATTGCGCGACTATCAAATAAAGCCCGAAAAGTGCAATTGAGCAGGAAATCCATATGCGGTTTTGCACTGGCTTTCGGAATAGGCCCCACTTGAATAGCGGAATCAGAAGAACATCCAGGCCGGTGATAAATGCGGTGTTGGTGACACTGGTGTGTTGTAGCCCAATAGTCTGAAACACGTTCCCCAAGAGCAACGGAAGTCCAATCAACGCGCCGGCGACAATGGTTTTCCGGTTCAGGCGGTTGAATCTTTTCGCGAACAGTACCGCGAGGACTATTGCTGCCAGGGCAAATTTATAGGTCAGGAAGACATAAGGTGAGCCGTCTGCCACACCGACTTTGACGAAAGAGAACGACACTCCCCAGAAGGCCGTTCCAAGTATGAGTAACAGGAGGAATACGTGAGACTTTTGCATGTTTCTAACCATTTGTTGGAATTACAAAATGGTTAGAGTATGCGGAGGCCGCAAAAAGGCCCGGTGTCGCTCCCAATTTCTTCTCTAACGTTAGAGCGGACCAGTACAGATGCCTTAAGCTTGCACAAGTATACACTTCCCCATGCAGGGTGTGATAGCCAGACGCTTACGCTGCATCAACCCAACGCAACCTTCAGCCCGATGCCTGTCAGCAGACAGCCAAAGAGGTTGTTCTGGGCTCTGCGGTATCGGGCATTGCCGCTGGTAACTGCCCAGAGTGCCCGCCCCAGAACTGCGTAGGTAAAATCAAAGACCAGTCCGGTCAGCACCAGAATCAGTGCCAGTATGGCGAACTGTCCGGCAATGCCTGAGAGTTCCGGGTGGATGAACTGCGGAAGCAGTACAGAGCAGAAGATCAGGGATTTGGGGTTGAGCAGGTTGGTTGCCAGCCCTCTTTGGAAATCAGCCAGATATCCCGCTGGTGGCAGAGTACCTGCCGCTGACTGGGGTTGATCAGGGAGAGAATGACCTGTCCGGAAGAATTGCCAACCCAGGTAGAACAGATAAGCCGCGCCCAGTAATCGTACCGTGTGGTAGGTCCAGGGATGAGTCGCAAACAGAGTTGCAAGCCCCACCGCCGCCAGCAGGACATGGCAGCCCCGGGCAATGGCAAGGCCCACAGCGACGGCCATGGCGTTTCTGGGGCCACTGCTCACGGAGGTACCGAGCACCAGGAACATGTCCGGTCCTGGCGTAAGGTAAATCGCAACGAGCGCAGTCAGGAATAGTAGAAGGTCAGCCACGGGTCATGTCTCTTGCCGGTATTAAAGCCTTGATTATACCGTTGGTTGTTTAGCGTATGGTTGCGTTGTCAGCCACAAAAGAATATAAAATTGGTGCTATTCGCTAATTTTATTCTTATATGGAGATTCTTATGCCAATCCATAAGTTAGACCGATTTGATCGAAAGCTTCTGGAGGCACTGCAGACGGATGGTCGCGCGCCCAACACGGATCTGGCCGAGGGAATAGACCTGTCCCCGTCGCCTTGCTCACGAAGGGTGCGGCTGCTTGAAGAATCCGGAGTGATCAAGGGCTACAGCGCAATCCTGGATCAGGAAAAAGTGGGTTTGGGGCTAACCGTATTCGTTGGCATCAAAGTGGAGCGTCATCAAGAAAAGGAAGCCGAGGCTTTTTGCGAGGCGGTGAGTGTTATGCCGGAAGTGGTGATGGCTCACCTAGTGTCCGGGGAGTCGGATTTCCTGTTGCAGGTTGTGGTACCCGATCTTCGCGCCTACAAGGAGTTTTTGACCAATACGCTGCTCAAGTTACCTGGAGTTCGGGACATTCGAAGCAACTTTGCGATCCAGACCGTCAAACCCCAATCGCCACTTCCGCTGATTCATTTGCCGGGGTAAATCGGCCACCAGAAATCGATTATCTTCAGATACAGAATACCCGTGATCACTACCGGAGGGAAAAACAGCGGCCCGGTTCTGTTCCACGGTACACTCAGTTTTTCTACAAATAGCGAAAGCTTCCCCCAGTTCGGTCACGCCCACGGTGCCGGCCACCTGTTGATTGACAAAAACCCAGAAACAGCTTCGCGTGCCAATATAAGGGCCATCAGAATAATTAAGCCTCCTCCGATACGGTTTACTATTCTGACACTGTCTACGTTGGAAAAAAGGCGGGAGCTTAAGCTGTGAGCAACTACAACCCACACGCTATCGATCACAATACCCAATAGGATAGGTATCATCGAGTACATGATTAGGACGTTCGTGGGGCTCGCAAGATTGCCGCTGAGGAAGCTTGGAACTATGGTCCCGAACATGATCAATGCCTTGGGGTTGGTTATACCGACTATCACTCCCGCAGTGATCGGTGATTTTCTCCTTGTTGGTTGGTCAGTTGCGACTGGACTCGCCGCTTTCGAGGCTACAAGATACCCTATGCCGATAAGCAGCAAGGCGACCGCACCCAGCATTCTGATAGCAGGCAAAGCAAAATCGGATTTCAATATAAGAGGGCCAAGCCCAAAAGAAAGAAGTATCGCAATGCTTAACATGCCAATTGCATTGCCGATCACGCCACGCAACGCATGACTTCTGCCCTTCATAATAACTTGCCCAACAAAAAGCATGATGCTTGGGCCAGGTACAGCGATGAGTATCGAACTGGTAATAATTAACCCCAGCAGCCCACTGACGGATACCCCAATATCTTGCATGTAAATATTACCTTCGATATGCGTGTTGCGGGCATTAATCCCATATTCTCAGCGACTTATTGAAAATATTTCTTATACATTCTGGCCCGTGGCATCAGGCTTGAGCTTATGAATAAAGGCATCGCGCATAAGTTAAACGTCACGCACTGTGCCTTTTTGTTCATGAGTTTTTGGGGTATCCGGATTAAGCGGTTGACGATCCTTGCTGCTCCATCAATACCTTAATCCCCTCAGAAGGCTGATAGATCAACGCCGAAGTTATTCTCTGGCTCTGGGAGCCCCATGCTGTAGGTCATGGTGGCCTTGCCTAGGAATGGGGATTCCTTGTGGACTTCCCCCAATAAAATGGACACACCCCATTTATTGATAGGCCAGGAGTGTCTAGTGGACCGGGGTAAGTCCACTCACTCTTCAGCATTGAGGTTGTTAATCCTTTCATTGATGGCCGCAAGCTCTTCCAGCATTTCCCCGAATGGCCAGGGAAAGGAAACCGGAAATATCAAGTCCATCTTTTCCACGCTCCGATGGTTCTCAAGGACGAAATGCAGAAGGCCACTCTGACCGACTTACGCTATTTTGGCACAAACGAGCGCTTATGGCTGAACCTACACGCTAACTATGAGCATTGCCAGGCTAAAATCTGCAAAGCGGAGCAAGTAGCCCGGGAAGTTCTGCCTGGCGTAGCATGACTGTGGCGTTTTCCGGGTTTACCAGCAACGACTCAGGCAATCATTAAGTCTACCGGCCTCCATCAGTCAGGTCATTGGCCAGATTTATCCGACAATGAGCGCTACTAAAACGAAGTCAGAGCCATAATTCAAAGCCCTCCCAAACAGGCATATTTCAGTTCAGTAAACTCATCAAGGCCATAGTGGGATCCTTCCCGTCCGAGTCCGGACTCCTTGATACCCCCAAAAGGTGCCAATTCGGTTGAAATCAGCCCTTCATTGACGCCGACCATGCCGTACTCAAGCGCCTCAATCGTTCGAAAAACTCGACCATAATCCCTGGTGTAAAAATAAGCGGCCAGCCCAGAGGGAGTGTCGTTGGCCATCTCAATAGCTTCAGCCTCCGTCTCGAAACGGAAGACGGCGGCCAGGGGGCCAAAGGTCTCCTCCGACGCCACAAGCATCTCTGCCGTGGCGTCCGCCATGACCGTCGGGGCAAAGAAATTCCCACCCAGTTCATGGGACTGACCGCCTACTAAAAGCCGGGCTCCCTTGAGCAGACCGTCATTAACGTGGCTCTGCACCTTCTCTACGGCTGCTGCGTTAATGAGCGGACCAACCGTGACCCCCTCATCCAGCCCGCTGCCGACGGTAAGGCCGCTCACCCGGTCAACAAGTTTCTCCAGAAAGGCGTCGTAGACATCCGCCTGCACCAGGAATCGGTTGGTACAGACACAGGTCTGTCCGGCATTGCGGAATTTGGACACTATGGCGCCATCCACGGCAGCGTCCAGGTCAGCATCGTTGAAAACGATAAAAGGAGCGTTTCCACCCAGTTCCATGGCTGTTTTCTTGACCGTACCGGCGCATTGGGACAACAGGTATTTGCCCACCTGGGTTGAGCCTGTAAACGACACTTTCCGTACACGGCTATCCGTCGTCAGAACATCGCCTACCTCAGCTGGACTGGAACAGGTAACCACGTTAATCAGGCCTTCCGGTATGCCCGCCTGTAACGCCAGGCGCGCCAATGCCAGTGCAGTCAACGGGGTTGCCTCAGCTGGTTTGATGACGACGCTACAGCCCGCCGCGAGAGCAGGCGCACACTTTCGGGTAATCATCGCCAGCGGGAAATTCCACGGTGTAATCGCCGCGACAACCCCAACCGGTTCACGCGTCACCAATAGGCGCTTACCGGAGTCGGGGCCCGGCAAGACTTCCCCTGCCATTCTTTTGCTTTCTTCGCCGAAAAACTCAATAAACGACGCCCCGTAGACCACCTCACCGCGCGCTTCGGCCAAAGGCTTTCCCTGCTCGATTGTCATAATCCGGGCAAGGGCCTCTGTTTCCTCCATGACCAGATCGAACCAGCGCTTGAGCAGCCGGGCGCGCTCTTTCACAGACACCTTGCGCCACGTCTGCCCCGCACGCTCGGCCGCAGCGACGGCATCACGCGCATCCTCGGCACCCATGTCCGCTACCTGAGCGACTGTTTCACCATTGGCGGGATTGACCACGTTGAAAGTCGCGCCTTGGTACCCGCTCACCCACTGGCCATCGATGTAGGCTTGTGTCTTGAATAATCTGGAGTCTTTCAGTTTTAGTGTCATTGACAGCCTCAAGTTTGCGATATCAGATGCCGGTACTGCCGTTGCCTGTTACCTCGGGCAGTACCGTTCGAGTTTTTACTTTTCCCGCGCCCCGCGCTTATCCGGCAAAGATACAAGGGCGTAAAGCACGGCAGTAATGAGTACTGTTGGATAGACCGCGCCTATGTTGTCCGCGAGCAGGGGCCAATCAACCATCAACAAATAGGCAACGACACCCAGGCACCACACTGCGACCGCCTTCAGGTTCACCCCTTTGTAGTACCAGTAGATACCGTTTACTTTTTCAAGGCTGCTGGCATCGTAGGTTCTTTTGCGAACGAAGAAATAGTCCGCAACAAGGATGCCTAGCAACGCACTCAGCGCCATCCCAACCCAACCCAGGAACCACATAAAGGTGTATAGGAAACTGTTCATGTAGAGTGGAATAAGCATCAGTACGCCGGACAGAATGGTTATCGCCCAGATAGAGTGCAGCGGTTTCAGCTTTTTGGTCACGTTGGTGACAGAGATTCCCGCGGCCATCAGGTTGACTACATTGGTGGTCACGCTGGCAACGATGATGAGCACCAGCGCCACCCAGCCAAGTCCCATACCACTCACCAGTGAGCTGGGGTCTGAGTTGTCTGGGTTAAACTCACCGGTCACCAGGGCGACGCCGATGGTTGCAACCACACCCACAAAGATAAACCACACCAATGAGACCGTAGCACCAATTAGTGGGGCAACTGTTGCGGATTTCGTTGTACGGGTGTACCGGGTAAACTCGGCGATACCAAGCACCCACGCCAGACTGAAAGCCGCCATCACGTCCACTGCGGTGCCCACGCTCATTGCATCTTCCGGAGCCGGTCTCCAGGCGATGATTTCTGCAAATGAATGTTGCTGAAACACGATATAAGTCACCAGCAACCCTAAACCAAGAATGATAAAAGCGCCGACCCGCTCAACAATCTTGACCGATTTACGACCCAGCGACACGGCAATAAAATTCAATACACTCATGAAGACGATACTGAGTATCATCGGCCAAAAGCTGCCCGGCTGACCAAAAGAGGCCCAGCCCAACAATTCGGAAAAGATAATACTCATGGAAATCACAGCAATGAATGTGTTCACCACTGCCCAACCGGTAAACACCGTGGTATTTAATAGAGTGGGCAGAGCGCTTCCCTTGACCCCAAACGACGGTCGCGTGAGTGCCATGGTCGAGACGCCAACCTTGAAACCCATCCACCCCACAAGCGCGAGCACCAGATAGGCTATCGGGTTGGCAACCAATGCTACAATTATGGCACCGCCAAACGTGGCACCTGCAACCGACCCGCCCAGATACCAGGAGGCATTATTGGTATTAGCGCCAAACCATAAGAACACCATGTCCCAGAACCCCATGTTCCTTTGTCCCATGGGCACTTCTTCTGTTGCATAGTGTTCAACAGTCGCTTCGGCTATGCCCCCACTGGCAGAGGCGGAGGTGCTTTTACTTACGCCTTGATCTGCGCTTTGACTTAATCCCATTGTAAATACCTCTTTGTCAGTGTTTTTTTATTCTTTTAAAAGCATCTTTCATGCTTTCTGGTGCAAAGTTCAGCTCATCGGGAGCCGCTGTCTCCCATACTTGATACTCTTTTCCCTTTAACAGGTTTTGCATCTGACTCGCTTGAAATATTTTTAGATCATAGATCCAGTTCGCCATGATCAATGTGGCCGCCATGTGAGCCCCTTCCGATGTGGTCCCACTCAAATCACTGATGAGATTCACTTGATAATTGAGTGAGAACGCATCGTTCACCGTGGCCAACACGCACACGTCTGTCAGCACGCCGCCGATAAGCAAATGCTGAATATCCAGTTCCTTAAGCCTTGCATCCAGACTGGATTCAAAGAAACCGCTGTAACGGCTTTTGTCGATAACAATATCGCTGCTTGTTGGCGCCACTTCATCCAGGATGTCAATGGCGTCGGTATCAGAGTTGTAATAGAGCGGGCTGCCGGTTTCGTTTACCGGTTCATTATTTGCCAGCCCGACACCATCCCCTCGATTGATGTGCCGGGTATAAATAACCGGAATACTCTGCGCCCGGCAGGTCTCTATAAGCGACTGCGTTCTGGCTACTATCTTTTCCATCCCGACAATGTCGGAAGTCCCTTTCTCTTTTTGCAGATCTATCAAGAGCAATGCGGTCTTATTGATATTCAAGGCATTCTCCTCTCAACATAATGGACCTTAGATTCTTGGGTGCGTTTCCATTGTCGACTGAGTCAGGCTGATGCTCTGTTCGCGGTTAACGACAGCCCGACAGATAGCTCCCAGCCGAGTAGCCGTCGCCGTCACTCACTGAAAGTGCGGTACAACCTCACGGATGAACAGTTCCAGCGACCGTTTCTTCTCCTCGAAAGGCAGCGTGTTGTCGGTCCAGTAGCTGTATTCGGTAATGCCCAGCTTTTCGTAGCCCTTGAGCCGTTCGACCAGCTCCGAGGGTGTACCAATCATCATGTTGCGGTGCAGGCTGTCGAGAGAGAATTCCGGATTGTCAGCCACGGCTTCTTCCGATACCGGTTCAAAAAAGCCATCCACTGCCTGCTGGTCGTTCTTGAACCACGCCATGAAATAGCGGTAGAAGCGGTTGAGGGCTTCGGCACCGGGCCGCCAGCCTTCCGGATCGCTCTCCTCGTGCACGTAGGTGTGGCGCAGGAACATCAGTTCCGGGCGATCCACTTCCGGGTGGTCGGCACAGGCGGTGTTGAACTTGCGTGCCAGGTCAGCCACTTCCTCGTCGCCTTTCATCAGAGCCGTGACCATCACGTTACAGCCGTTCTTGACTGCAAAATCATGGGAAGCTGGATCCCGCGCGGCGATCCAGATTGGCGGCAGTGGTTGCTGCAGCGGTTTGGGTACGCTGGTGGTGGTGGGGAAGTTATAAACGTTGCCTTGGTGAGCATAGTCGCCCTGCCACAGAGCCCGCATGGCCGGGACCATCTCGCGCAGAGCCTCGCCGCCTTCTGAAGCCTGGAGACCATCGGTCAGGCGATCGAATTCGAACTGATAGGCACCGCGGGCGATGCCGAACTCAAGCCGGCCACCACTGATGACATCCAGCAGTGCCGCCTCGCCCGCCAGGCGGATGGGATCCCAGAAGGGCGCGACAAATGTCCCCGCCCCCAAGCGGATTCGCTCGGTTTTGGCTGCCAGATAAGACAGCTGGGCAATCGGACTGGGCGACGAGGTGAACTGCATGCCGTGATGCTCACCGATCCAGGCTGCCCGGAAACCGCCATCTTCGGCAATCTTCACCAGTTCGCAGAGTTCCTCGAACAGCTGCTGATGGCTCTTGTCGCCCGGATAGCGCTCCATATGAAGGAATAAAGAAAACTGCATTGTAGGATCTCCTCGGTATTCGTCGTTAAGACGCTTCAGATTGTTCAACTGCAACCACACCACCAACCTGCTCACTGGCCAGCGCCTTGAACATGCAATAGCACATCACTAGCAGGACCACGGAGAACGGCAAGGCGGCCGCAATCGCAGCGGTTTGCAGGGCCTGCAAACCACCGGCCAGCAACAGCACGGCAGACGTCGCGCCCAGGCCCAACCCCCAGATCACTCGGTACGCTTGGGGCGGATGCGGATTGCCCTGGGACAGGATGGTGCAGATCACCAGGGTTCCGGAATCAGCTGAGGTTACGAACCAGGTCACGATCATTAACGTGGCCATACCAACCATGAAACTGGAGGCCCAAGGCACATCGAGAGCTTCGATGGTCTGGAACAACACCTGCGTCACGTTGTCGTTGGCTACCGTCGCCAGGTCAACACCGCCGAACAGTTGAAGGTGAAGAGCAGTGCCGCCAAAAATCACAATCCAGGACATCGCACCCAGAGTGGCCGCCATCATCCCGCCGAACAGCACTTCGCGAATCGTGCGTCCTCGCGAAATACGCGCAATGAACATTCCCACATACGGGCCCCAGGACAGCCACCAGCCCCAGTAAAACAGCGTCCACCAACCCTGCCACTGGCTTTCGGGATCGGGATTCGTCCAGAACCCCATCGGCAAAAGATTGCCCAGGTAATCACCCACGCTGGTGGTGAAAATGGTCAACAGGAATACAGTGGGACCTGCCAGAATAAAGAACGCAAACAGGATCATGCTGAGGTGAATATTCCATTCGCTAAGGAAGCGGATGCCTTTCTTCAAACCGGACACGGCAGACAATGTAGCTGCCACAGTCACACCCATGACCAGTAACACCTGATTGGTGCTGGAAATCTCCAGACCGAACAGACTGTTTAGCCCCGCATTCATCTGTGAGACACCCAGACCCAGCGTGGTGGCTGTCCCGAACAGGGTGGCAAAGATCGCCAGCAGATCGATGGCATGGCCGATCGGGCCGTAGATGCGTTCACCGAGCAGCGGATAGAACGCTGAGCGAATCGTCAGCGGCAGTCCACGCCGATAGGCGAAATACGCCAGGATGGTGCCAACCAGGATATAGATCGCCCAGCCGTGGAAGCCCCAATGGAAGATCGTGACGCGAAGAGCGGTTTGCGCCGCATCCAGGGTATTGGGCGCAATCCCCTCCGTCGCGATGAACGGATTCCCCTGCAGGTGGCTCAAGGGCTCGGCGATACTCCAGAACAGGAGCCCCGTGCCGACGGCCGCACTGAACAGCATGGCAAACCAGGTGAAATTGGAGAATTCCGGTCGTTCGTCGTCTTTCCCCAGACGCAGCTTACCGTAGGGGCTGACGACGATCGCAATGGAAACAAAGAGCACCACATTCACCGTGAGAATGTAGTACCAGCCAAGCTCACTCTCGATGTACTGCTTGACCCCGGTGTAGATCGTGTTGGCCAGTTCCGGCTGCAACACTGTGAACAGCACGAAAGCCGCCACCATGGTGATGGAGGCAATGGCCATCGTCTTATTTACCCCGGCAAAGAAGCCTTGCCCGGGCATACTGGATTGAGGATTGTGCATTCAGGCTCTCCTGAGTTCCGTCGTTGGCGTTCTTGTTGATTTTCAGCAACCTGCCGAGCGCTAACGCTCGTTTTTCATACACAGGCCATCTGAGGACCTCTCAATTATCTTGGTATACCATCATACAGAATGCAAAGATTTTCTAAGCCAAGAACTGAAATAATTGAATAATTAGCCTTAAAGTATTGTTACATATACTTTTTAACTTTTTTAATCGACTAAGTCGATGACCATTCTCAGATCCAAACTGCTTAAACATTGTCGAAATCAATTCAATGTATTATGGTATACCAAAATCAAGGATCGCCCGACAGCCCGGACAGGTCCGCGCCAAAACCACGAGGAGAGCGCAAATGAGCTTCGAGATTCGCAAGATCGCCACCTTTCGAGAGACCACCTACATCGAAGGCGGTAAAGCGGGAGACAAGCCCGTGACCATGGTCGGTGTGGCGGCTGTGGTGACCAATCCATGGAGTGGCCAGGGCTTTGTGGAAGATTTGTCCCCGGAAATCCGCAGTGGCTGTTCGGAACTGGGCGAACTGATCGTCAAGCACATCCTGGACGAGATCGGCAGCGAGCAGATCGAAGCTTACGGCAAGGCCGCCGTCGTTGGTGCCGAGGGTGAGATCGAGCATGCCTCGGCCATCATTCACACCCTGCGCTTTGGCAATCACTACCGGGAAGCCGTCGGCGCGAAGAGTTACCTGAGCTTTACCAACAAGCGCGGCGCGCCGGGATCTTCCATCCAAATCCCGATGATGCACAAGGACGATGAGGGCTTCCGCTCCCACTACATTACCCTGGAGATGCGTATCGAGGACGCTCCGCGCGCCAACGAGATTGTCGTAGCCCTGGGTGCCTCGGATGGCGGCCGCCTGCACCCACGCATCGGCAACCGCTACCAGGATCTGAAGGAACTGGCCGAAGAAGCGGAACAGGCCGGCAACCAGTGAGCTTCACGGGAGGTCAGATGAAACTCACTGACGCACGAAAGAGCCTCTCCGGAACCCGCTACTGGCGATCCGGCCGGGGCGCGCCGGTCGTCCTGATCCACGGCGTTGGGCTGGATGCCACCCTATGGCAGGCCCAGGTGGAGGTGCTGTCCAAGCATTATGACGTGATTGCTTACGATATGCTGGGCCATGGCGAGAGCGCCCTGCCAACAGAAGACGCCACACTGGATGACTATGCCGACCAGCTATTGACCTTGCTTGACGAGCTGAAGCTGCCCATGGCGACAGTCGTGGGATTTTCAATGGGCGGATTGGTAGCGAGGGCGTTTGCCTTGCGACATCCTGGCCGGATAAATGGGATGGTGGTGCTGTCCAGCGTGTTTGATCGCAATGAGCGGCAACGTGCTGGTGCCCTCCGGCGCCTGGACGAGACCCGCAAACAGGGGCCAACAGCGAACGTGGATGGCGCCCTGGAACGCTGGTTCAGCCCGTCGTTTCGCGACGCTCACCCCGAGTGCATCGCTGCCGTCCGCGACCGGGTAACCAGCAACCACCCGGAAGGGTATTATCGGAGTTACGCACTGTTCGTGACCCAGGACAGTTTCGGACTGGATAAGCTGGCGTCGATCCATGTGCCCGTGCTGATCGCCACCGGCGAGCTGGACCCGGGATCGACGCCGAAAATGGCGAGCGCACTGGCAGAACACCTGCCTAACGCCAGCGTGCATATTTTACGCGGCCAGCGGCACATGGCCCCGGTGGAAGCAGCCAGTGAGGTCAACACCCTGCTGATCCGCTTTCTCGACAACGTCCACAACCATTCCCTCCAAGAGGAGACTCTACGATGAACCTGGATTCGCTGACGATGTTCATTGATGGCGAGTGGCGGGGCGCCCGCTCCGGCGCCACCTTCGACAGTTACAACCCGGCCACCGGTGAGGTTTGGTGTCACGTGCCCAATGCCGATGAGGCCGACGTCAACGACGCGGTCCAGGCAGCGAACCGCGCCTTCGAAGGTCCGGATTGGGCGGGCCTGACCGCCACCGCGCGGGGAAAATTACTGTACCGTCTCGGCCAGTTGATTGCCGACAACGCCGAGACGCTGGCCCAGCTGGAAAGCCGGGACAACGGCAAGCTCATTCGCGAGACCCGCGGACAGCTCGGTTACCTGCCCGAATTTTTCTATTACAACGCCGGCCTGGCGGACAAGGTGGTGGGCGAAACCCTGCCGCTGGACAAGCCGGATATGTTTGGTGCCACGGTGCGGGTACCCCTGGGCGTGGTGGCTGCCATCATCCCGTGGAACAGCCCGCTGTACCTGACCGCCATTAAGCTGGCCCCGGCCCTGGCGGCAGGCAACACCATCGTGATCAAACCCTCCGAGCACGCCTCCGCGAGCCTGATCGAACTGATGCGTCTGGTGGAAATGGCGGGCTTCCCCAAGGGCGTGGTCAATCTGGTCACCGGCTTTGGTCCGTCCACCGGTGCCGCACTGACGGCCCATCCGCTGGTGCGAAAGATCGCCTTTACCGGCGGTGCCACGGCTGCCCGCCACGTGGTGCGTAACAGCGCCGAGAACTTCGCCAAGCTGTCCCTCGAACTGGGCGGCAAATCTCCCAACATCCTGTTCGAAGATGCGGATCTCGAAAGCGCCATCAACGGCGTAGTGGCCGGCGTCTTCGCGGCATCCGGCCAGAGCTGCGTAGCCGGCTCGCGCCTTTTGGTGCAACGCAGTATTTACGACGAAGTGGTGCAGCAACTGCGCGATCGCGCTGCCAGCATCCGCATTGGCAACCCGGCGGAGACCAACACCGAGATGGGCCCCATCGCCACCGAAGCACAGCTGGAAACCATCGATCGCATGGTCACCCAGGCCAAAACCGATGGCGCCAAACTGATCCATGGCGGCGAACGCATCACAGACAGGGCCGGCTGGTACTACTCGCCCACTATCCTGGCTTGTGATTCCCACCAGATGCCCATCGTCCAGGAAGAAGTCTTCGGCCCAGTCGTGGCCGTCATACCCTTCGATAACGAAGCGGAAGCCCTGCGCCTCGCCAACGATACCGAATTTGGCCTGGCTGCCGGCATCTGGACACAAAACGTGGGCCGCGCCCACCGCCTGGCCCGCGACGTACGCTCCGGCATCCTCTGGGTAAACACCTACCGGGCGGTATCGGCGATGGCCCCGATCGGTGGCTTCGGCGCCAGTGGTTACGGCCGCGAGTGCGGTATCGACGCGGTGCGCGACTACACCGACCTCAAGACCCTGTGGATCAACCTGTCCACAGATCCTATGCCCGACCCTTTCATTATGCGTTAATGCGGGAGAGAACCATGATCGAAACACAAGACTACAAGCAGGTCCTGGGTGCCTTTCCAAGCGGGGTTACCGTGGTCACTGCCATTGATGACGACGGTCGGCTGGTGGGATTTACCGCCAGCGCCTTTTCCGCGGTTTCCATGGAGCCGCCGCTGGTATTGATCTGCCCGAGCCTGAATTCGGATTCCTATCCGGTTATCAAACGCATTGGCCGCTTTGCAATCCATATCCTGGGACAGGACCAGCAGGCCATCGCCTACCAGTTCGCCGGCAAGGGTCGCGATAAAGGCGAAGGCATCGACTGGCACCGTTCCGAACTGGAAAATGCCCTGATCAACGGGTCGGCGGCCTGTCTTGAGTGTCGCATTTGGGAAGATTACCCGGGCGGCGATCACGCTATTCTGGTTGGCGAAGTACAGAAGCTGTGGTGCGGCGGTAGCGAGGTCGACCCTCTCCTGTACTGCCGCGGCAAGATGGATCAACTGCCGGAGAACCTGCGCGCCCTGGCGCGCGCCTCCTGATTCACCTGAACGAGGACATTCTTATGTCAGAAGAACGTTTTGAACGCGGCCTGGCCAAACGCCGCCGGGTCCTGGGTGCAGAGTACGTTGACCAATCCATGCGCAATGCCGATGCTTTCAACCAGCCGCTCCAGGAACTGGTGACCGAGTACTGCTGGGGAAACGTGTGGCAGCGGGAAGGCCTCAGCGACCGCGATCGCAGCATGATAAACTTGGCGATGATTACCGCTCTCAATCGCCCACACGAGCTGCGCCTTCACGTACGGGGCGCGATCAATAACGGCATGAGCGTTGACGAAATCCGTGAGGTGCTGATGCAGACGGCGGTGTACTGTGGTATCCCGGCCGCCATCGACGCCTTCCGCCAGGCCCGCGACGTGCTCAGCGAAATGGGCGAAATTTAGCCATTGCCTGTACCCAGGAGAAGAAATGCAACGGACCCCATTGGACGACAGCCTCAAAGTCACGCGCAATCAACCGACATTGCGGGAGATGGTGCTCGACAAGCTGCGGCAGGCCATCATGAGCTTCCAGCTTCTCCCCGGCGACCGCCTGGTGGAACGGGACCTCTGCGACAAACTGGGTGTCAGCCGAACCTCCGTGCGCGAAGCCCTGCGCCACCTCGAGGCCGAGGGGCTGGTCGAAAGCGAAAGCAGCCGTGGGCCCCGGGTTGCCGTCATTACCCTGGAAGACGCCCGCGATATCTACGAGTTGCGTTGCGTACTGGAAAGCATGGTGGTCCAGCTATTCACCCAGAAAGCCACCCGGCAACAGATGGCAGAGTTCGATCACTCCTGGGAGATCCTCAAGGCGGCCCTGCGCAGTGGCGATACAGTCGCCATCGTGAATGCCGTAAGCGACTTCTACGGCGTGCTTTACGAGGGGGCGGGCAACCGCATCGCTGGCCAGTTCCTGAGTCAGTTGCAGGCCCGCGTCAACTACCTGCGCGCCACGTCGGTGTCGCAGAAGGAGCGCTACGTGGACAGCTTCAAGGAAATGACGAAAATCGTCGACGCCATTCAGGCACGAAATCCCGAAGCCGCCCATGAAGCCTGCGTTGAGCACATCAAGGCGGCTTCAAGGGTCGCCCTGGCAGCGCTCGCGGAAAAGCAGGGCAAAACAGTCGATCCGATCACACCACCCCTTAACACGGCCCAAAGCCTGCGGTGAGGCATGCTATGCCCAGGTACTGCGCACAATGCGGTAGCGGCCCCCTTTCCCGGGGAGTTCCTGCCGGAGACACCCACGAGCGGGATTATTGCACCGCCTGTGGTGGCATTGTCTACGACAATCCCCGGGTTATTGCCGGCGCCATTATTGAACAACACGGTCGCCTGCTACTTTGCCAGCGGGGCATCCCGCCCCGCGTAGGCACCTGGACGCTACCAGCAGGCTTCATGGAACGGGGGGAATGCGTCGAAGAAGCAGCCCGCCGCGAAGTCTGGGAAGAAACCGGCATTGACGCCGAAGTGACCACGCCCTACTCCATCTTCAGTGTGCCGCCCACCAATGAGCTGTACATCATCTACCGGGCTAACGTGCTCGCCTGGGATGATCCCCCAGGCCACGAAACCCAGGCCGTTGACTGGTTTGCCCCCGAGCAGATTCCCTGGGAGCTGATCTTCTATCCGGCCATTCGCCAGATTCTGGAACGCTATATCGCCGAGCGTGCTGGCGGCACTTATGGCATCTATACCGGCAGCATGGAGACCGGCAACATTCATTTCATGCGCTGACCGGTGCATTACGGCTCAACGATCTCAACCACCTCCAGATCGAATCCGGACAGCCCCTTGTAGTTCAGCGGTGCGCCCATTAATCGCAGTTTGCGGATACCCAGGTCGGACAAAATCTGGGAGCCCGTTCCCACACTCGAATAGCGGATCGACGACGCATCCGGTGGCGGAGTGTTTTGCCGTGTCGCGCGCGACAGCAGGCTCTGGGAGGACTCATGGCTGGCCAGAATCACCACCGCGCCGTGCCCGGCCCGCGCCACGTTTTCCAATGCCGACCACAGGGACCATGCCCTCGGCCCCTGGTAATCCGCCCCCACCAGGTCTCGCAGCGGGTCCACCGAGTGCACCCGGACCAGTGTAGGCTCCGGCCCGTTGACATCGCCCATGGTCAAGGCCAGGTGCGCATCGCCGGTGATCAGGTCCTCATAAGTATGCAGGACGAAATCCCCGTGTGCGGTGGACAACGGTTGTTGCCCGGTATGTTCGACGGTTTTCTCTCTCGCCAGCCGATACTGGATCAGGTCCGCAATGGTGCCAATCCTGATACCATGGCGTTGGGCAAAGGCCTCCAGATCCGGACGTCGCGCCATACTGCCGTCGTCGTTCATAACCTCGACAATCACCGCCGCCGGCTCCAGACCCGCCAGGCGCGTAAGATCGCAGCCCGCCTCGGTGTGCCCGGCGCGGCTCAGTACGCCGCCGTCGCGGGCCCGCAGCGGGAAAATGTGGCCCGGCTGGACCAGATCCCGGGGGTGAGCATCCGGGGCTACGGCGGCCTTCACTGTCATCGCCCGGTCCGCCGCCGAAATGCCAGTAGTCACCCCTTCACGGGCTTCTATGGACACAGTAAACGCCGTCGCGAAGCTGGCCCCGTTATTGGCCACCATCGGCCACAGGTCCAGTTGTTCACAGCGTTCCCCGCTCAGAGTCAGACAGATCAGCCCCCGGGCATGGGTGGCCATAAAATTGATGGCATCCGGTGTGACGAACTCCGCGGCCATCACCAGGTCGCCTTCGTTCTCACGGTCTTCATCGTCCAGCAGGACCACCATGCGTCCGTTGCGGATGTCTTCAATCAGGCTCTCGGTCGGGTCGAAATTCATAATGTTCATCACTCTATGGAATCAATTGACACCGTCTTTCGCTCTCTGCAATTTTGGCATACCATAATATAGAATACCATTTAATTCAGGGAACCAAGTATGGCCAAAGCCTATTGGATCGCGAACGTCACCGTGACCAACCCCGACAACTACGCCGACTACCAAATACTAGCCCCAAAAGCGTTTCAGGCGTACGGAGCGCGCTTTATCGCCAGAGGCGGCCGCAACGAAGCTCTTGAAGGCCGAGAATCACCGCAACGAACGGTGGTTATCGAGTTCCCTAGCTACCAACACGCCTACAATTGCTATCACTCAGAAGCATACAAAAAAGCGCGACAGGCACGCCGAGGGGCATCTGAGGTAGATATTCTAATTGTGGAGGGGCTTTGATCCGCAGGTCAGCGCGGTGAATGTTCGCTTTTGTTTAGCTGGGCCCGGAGCATGCCTTGGTCGCAAAGCGAACATACAGACCGTGCGATAACGCCGATGTTTAGCGGCTTGGACTTCCCCTATGGCGCTCATTCTACGTCTTGACCCGATTGGCAGGGGTGTCGAATACTGACAGAGGACTTGCCTGTGAACTGAATTCCACCGAATTTAGGCGTTCTGGCGGTGACTGCTATCGCTTCCGGCTCTGATCACTGCGGGCTTAGTGTGTCAAATATTTTCGCGTAGGTAATCACTTGAAGAAGTGAGGTTTCAGCGTCCTGCTTTTTTTTGGTCATAATCTTGAACAAATTGGGACTCCAGCCGTGAATGTAAGCACCGTAATCGGCTGCTTCAAACTCTCCTCCAATGACCAGCATGAGAGAAAGGAATCCAGCAATCCCTGTTCGTGGCACACCAGCAGTACCTGCTCGAACAGGTCTTCGATTTCCTCCGCATGGCTGCTGACAAACTTGGCCAGGGTGGTGAAGTGGGGAACGGGTATCGCAGGACAGGGCCTTGAAGATGATGTTGGTCTCGCAGCACCACTGCATCTCGCGGCTGGAGGTGATGCCCTTGGAGTAGGCGAACAGGATGATCTTCAGCAGGATGGCCGGATCGTAGGCTAAACGGTCAGTATCTTCGTTGCGGTATTTGGGATGAAAAACCGACAGATCCAGCTTGTGCTCGATTAGGTAGTGAACCGCACGTTCAAAGGTGCCGGGTTGAAGCTGTTCCTGGTAGTTGATCACGACCGTGGCACTCTGGTCGTAGTTGTAATGCTTGAAGCGGGGCATGCCAACGACTCCTTGTCCGTTTGCCTGATCCTACCAAACCGAAGCGGGGATTTCGGGGTTTTTCTACAGCCTCAACGCTTTTGTCCAGAGGCAGCCTCGGCAAAGCGAAGCGGCGGCGCGCGACCTATCTTTATTTGTTATTTCCGAGCATTTACAAGATGGTTCCGCAGGTTTTGATTGGGTAGGCCTCAATGTCGCAGGCAAAACCATTAATTTTGATGTTTATCATAGGCTGCGCCCATGTAATCCTCTAGAATAGGTTTTTTAGATCTTAGGGGGACGAGTGTTTTTTGATCATAAGAGAGAGTTGATGTGAAGCCTAGGTACTCTGTAAGTCGAGGTTCCTTTATTAGGCTCCTGCCAGAAGGTAGAACCGAGCAGGTGATCCGAAGGATGATAGAAGCCATCGATTTGGGGCTCTATTCAGAAGGGCAGCAGCTTCCGAGTGAAGCAGAGCTTGCCACACAATTCGGAGTAGCCACGGTTACCCTCCGCGAGGCGCTGGGATATCTCCGTCAAGTTGGGGCTATAGAGACCCGACGTGGTCGGAACGGAGGCAGCTTCATTTGCCGGGTGGAAGAACTCCCCAACGAGTTGATGCTTGAGCTGCTGGACGAATGGAGTGTTATCGAACTGCGTGATTTCGGCGATGAACATATGGCAGTCGCAGGGATGGCCGCCAGGCTTGCTGCGAGAAGGGCCACGCCTGACAGCTATCGCAATATAGCTTTTTATATAGATTCTTTGGGGCAAGCTGAGAATCGACGCAAACGATGCCGTGCAGATGCTAGATTCCATATGGAGATAGCGGCCCACTCCCAATCGGTGCGCTTAACGCATGCTGAGATACGCCTTCAGTCTCAGCTGGGCGAATTACTTTGGCTACCCGCCGATCAGGCAGAAGACGTTGCCGCAATTCAGCGAGAGCATCAGGATATTCTTGAGGCAGTTCAACAAGGTGATGCCAATCTAGCGGGCGCTCGCGCAGAAGCGCATGTTATGAAAGGAATACAGCGACTGATTTCGCTGAAAATGTCGCTAATGAAACCTGAGGCACGGGTCATTGATGAAGTCTCCTGAAGCAAAAAACCAACGTCTGCAGTGTAGGCTCAATATCAATAACGCTATTGCTAGTGTTTTTGGAGATATTGAGCATGTGGCGCAAGAGTTTGAGCGACTTTGGAGCAAAAAGGTAGGACCTGGTCGATCGCCAGCTTCTGCAGATTTGAAACTCCTGCGAGTGGTCGCTGACAAACTATTAGTTGATAATAATCGCTGGATGCTGGGCACTGGTGTCGTTTTGGAACCGGGCGTCCTGTCGGATTGTGATATGTACTGCGAATGGCGGCATTTGGTAGGAGAGGGACGCCCCGCCCAGCTCGATTTGAATTTCAATCGGGGCAGCGATAGCTATTACAACTATAGGGAAATGCCCTGGTTCACTCGCCCCCGTGATTTGGGGACAACGACAATTGAGGGACCTTACATTGATTTGTATGGTCAGGACGCATATATCTTAACCTTTGCTCGCCCGTTGCACGTTGACGGTGACTTCATAGGAGTTGCTGGCGCAGATGTCGACTTGGGTCGATTCGAGCGAGCACTTACCCCCAGCTTGTTGGCCTTGGAACATCAGGCCATACTGCTCAACGAAGAAGGGAGAGTGGTGGCTAGTAATACATCCGATTGGCTTCCGGGCGAGCGAATGCGCGATTCTGCAGATTTTGAGACAGTCGTGACCTCGTTGGGCGAGCAATACACCCAATGGTCGTTACTAGAGTATACCTCTGTCGCTATGTGAGTCTTTTCGTACTATTCTCAGTCACCGCAGACAAACTTTCCGAAAACGCCAAATGAAATAATGAACGCTCTCCGGGCTACGACTGTTCAGGTATTTTGAGTTAAGCTTTTCCCTCGGTAGTGATCAACCATTGAGCGACCTTTCCGCCGTATTTCCAGTTTTTACGCACCCACATTGCGCCTGGTATGCCTTGGCGCAGACGGTAACCCGAAAAACCTGTTTTGATTGTGCCCTTACAGACAGCCTCAAGACTTTAAGTTGGACGTGCACACGCCGGTAACCGTAATGAAGCCGCGTGAGCGTGATCTCGCGGATCCTCATCGACAATGCCGATGAATCCCTTGCCACTGATTGGTATCGACAAGACGCCCGGGAAAACTGCAAGACCGCACACGCCTGGCGTTCGCTGACTCCGTATCGCTTTTGCAGGTCAGCCACCAGTTGGCATTTACGAGGCGGTCTCAAAGCTAATGGCATGGTCCGCTCCAACCTTCCATAATTTTGGGAGGCACACGAACCGAGTAGAGCCGTCATGTCAAACAACAAGAATGTCGTTACTTTCGGAATCGATCTGGCCAAATCGCTTTTCCATGTTTGCGGTCTGGATGCTAACGGGAAACCAGTTGTAAGTAAGAAGCTAAGGCGAACACAAATCGTGACGTTTCTTTGCCAACCAGCCACCCTGTATCGTGACGATGGAGGCCTGTGCGGGCGCTCACTGGCTGGGGTGCAAACTCAAAGGATTGGGCTTCCAGGTTCGAATTCTACCAGCGCAGTATGTGAAGCCCTTCGTCCAGAATCAGAAAAATGATGCCAACGACGCGCTGGCAATCGCTGAAGCCAGTCAGCGGCCATCGGTGAGACCGGCACCGATCAAGACCCAATCCCAGTTGCACCTTCAGACTCTTCATCGGGTTCGAGATCGTTTGGTGAATCAGCGAACCCGCTTGATCAATCAAATGCGTGGGTTCTTGTTGGAGGAAGGCATCATTCTGCGCACCGGTGTCGGCAACTTCAAAAATCAACTTCCAGTCGTGTTAAGCGATCCGTCTGAGGAAATTTCGCCGGCAATGACTGCTTTGATAAATGAACTCTGGGATGAGCTGCTTGGCCTGGAGAGGCGCCTGAAATCAATTAACTCCCAGATAGAAGCTTGGGCTTCCCAGGACCAGGCAGCCCGAAGACTTCAATCTGTACCCGGCATCGGAGCTTTGTCTGCGACTGCTATCATCGCGGCAATTGGTAACGCGGCTCGATTCAATAAAGCTCGTGATTTTTCGGCCTGGCCTGGCTTGGGTTAGTTCCAAGGCAGCATTCGACGGGAGGCAAAACCACACTCGGCGGAATCAGTAAATCTGGTAACCCCTATATTAGACGTTTGCTGATACATGGCGCTCGCAGTTGTACGCTGCACCTGAACAGAGAAAAAGATCTGCTTGGCGTCTGGATTACCGACCTCGAACGACGAATGCCTTTTAACAAGGTCGTTGTCGCTTTAGCCAACAAACTGGCTCGCATCGCTTGGGCAATTCTTACCCGGCCAGCCGCCACTTACGAACAGATGCAACCAACCAGACAAGCAAACTATTAAACCAATCCAACCCATTCAGAGTTTTGCGTTGGCATGAAAAGATGAACAAACAGTCGATCGGCATAGCGTAAATCCGGGACAAAAAAGCGGGCTCCGAGCCCTTACCAGCTATTTGGAAACGCTATGTGCGGATATTCATCGTGGCCTTGGCGCCAAAAGCGCCTGACTCATGAGAGGCCGGATACATTTTTGCGAACTGTCACTGATCATCGGTCGTGCCTTGCAAAAAGGGAGCGGATCATACATTTTTTGCCACCCCGTCCTGAAGCATGGCCTTATCCAGGCTCAGATCAGCCACCAGCTTCTTGAGGCGCTGATTTTCTTCTTCCAGCTGTTTGAGGCGTTTCAGCTCGGATGGCCCCAGGCCGCCGTACTTCTTACGCCAGTAAAAAGTGGCGTCGGAGACGCCCATCTTCCGACAGACTTCCGGGACCGGTGTACCCAATTCGGCTTGTTTCAAGGCGAAGGCTATCTGCTCTTCGGTGTAACGGGATCGCTTCATGGCATGATCTCCTGCTCAAGGCTCTATCATGCCGGATTTTCCAGTTTTAAATGGACCTAAATTCTGGGGTAGGGTCACCAGCCCTCTCGCTGGAGTTGGATGCTTTAAGCAACAGCTTTTGCCATTACCGTTTTGGGCAACGTCCAGAACTTCACCCCCAGAATTCTCAGATCCAGTTTTGTTACCAATTTGGTGCAGGTAACAACGGTTGTGTTACTTCATGTAGCAACCTGGAGCCGACTGCCATTGATGCCGCGCGGCAACTCCCTCTGAAAGTTTCCATGGAAGGCCAGCACATAAATTACTCTATAACATTGTATTTATTGTGATTTATCAAGATTCACCATGTAAAATCTTTTAAACCATATGTTATATGGCACGGGATGTGCAGATTTTTGGTTGGCATCCCTCACACTCCACCGAGAGTGAGGAAACAGATTCTTTAGTTACGTTACTGAAAACAACAACGAGGACTTACCGTGAAAATATTGCGAAACTCAATGCCGGAAAGCTGGTCATTGGTCTTTTCTGCTTTCGCCGCCGCCTATGGTGTGGGTTTGATTGCGCTGCTAGCTCTGCCGTTTCTTATTAGCGCAATCATCAGTGATCTAGGTCTCAATGAAGCTCAAGCTGGCTACTTAATGTCTGCTGAGTTCCTATTTATGATGCTTGCTTCTCTTGCTGTTGCCCCTTTCATGGGTCGGGCGCCTCGTCGAACTTTGGCTCTTTCAGGCGCTTTTGTAGCCATCCTGGCAAACATTGCTTCCGCCATGGTTGTTGATGTGACAACGTTGGCTGCCCTGCGTTGTGCGGCTGGTGCAGGGGCGGGCTTGGGATTAGCTTGTGGCAACGCTTGTGTGTCCAGCGCACGAGATCCGGACAATGTCGCCGGCCACATGAACATACTGTTTGTGGCTCTGATGATTGTGGTAATGATTGTTTTCGCCCGCACCATGGCTAGCGCCGGCCTCTCAGGGCTTTACTATTCCTTGGCCATCACTCAGGCAGTTATGGTCCTTTTCATCTTTAAGATGCCCCAACGGGCTACCACTACTGTGACACTCCAACAGGCCTCTTCTGCTAGACCGAACAGCACACTGCTCTCTCCCGTGGGGATACTTATGATGCTGGCTACTCTCCTTTTTTCCCTTCGTGACACTATGGGTTGGGCTTTCTCTGAGCAGGTAGGTATTCGTGTCGGCTACGACGGTGAAACATTGGGGCTGCTCTTTTCACTCCAAGCATTTGTTGGGCTAGGCGGTCCATTGTTGGTCGCGCTGATAGGTAACCGTTTTGGACTGAGCAAGCCAGTAATCATTGGCATCTTGCTGTGCGGCGCCTCGAGCTTGTTCTATGTGCTGGGTGAAAACTCCATCGCCATGTACACGACTGGCGTCATGATGATTGCTTTCACCTATTTCTACACGCTGGCGTACCTCACGTCCTTGGCTGCTTCGCTGGATCGTGAGGGCAGGGTGGTTGCAGCTTGCGGCAGCTTCCTGACCCTTGGCATTGCTGCGGGGCCCGGCGTCTCAGGAACCTTGATCGCAATCGGAGGATACGAGTTAACTGGCTGGGCTATAGCGGTCGCCGTGATTCTCACACTGTTGGCTGTAGCTGGTCCTTTGCGGAAAGCAGAAGAGCGCCGACAGGCCGAGCTTCTCGAGGTCAGTCGAGCGGCGAGCGCTGCCTGATGGAAGTTCCGCATCGGAGTCAAAATGGGCTCCGATGCGGGATTCAATGCTTGTGATTGACCCATATTATTTTTAATTTACAAAACATATAAAATCAGTTTTAATATGTTTTACGTCAGAAATTTCAAAGCAACTGCGTCCAGATGTCGGACGAGCAGGGATAACAAGAGGTGTTTATGTCCAAACTAAATGTTGAACCAGCCGACCAGGCCTCTTACTTGGATGTGTCCGATCCAAATTTCTCGATCCGCTCGGAAGAGGTTCAAGAAGCTCGGGAAAAGAATTGGTACGCGCGTACGCCATACGGCATTGCGGTTCTGCGATACGACGACGTTAACACCTTGGTCAGAGACCGTCGCCTGCGTCAGGGAAGCTACGCGTGGCCGGCACACAATGATGCCCATGGAAGCTTTTCCGATTGGTGGATGCGCATGCTTCTAAGCAAAGAGGGCGCTGACCACTCGCGGCTTCGTCGCCTGGCTAATCCTGCTTTCGCTCCGAAGCTCGTAAAGAAAATGACTCCCGATTTCCACGAGATCGCTGATGAACTCATCGCTGATTTCATTGAGGAGGGTGAATGCGACTTTGTTGCACAGTTCTCTGAGCCCTATGCAACCCAGGTCATCTGCCTACTTTTGGGGCTGCCTCGGAGCGAGTGGAAAAATTTGGCCGAGCTTGCCTCAGAGATGGGTCTGGCTCTTGGTGTTACGTTCAAGCGTGATGAAGCGCGAATTAACGATGCCACTGACAAGCTCTTCGAGTATGCAAAGACCGTGGTCGAAAACATTAAGAAAGAAGGTCTCGACGACGACTTCTTGAGCAGTTTGGTAAGAGCAAATCAGGACGATAGCGAAGCACTGAGTGATCAGGAGCTTCTGGACATGATCGTGCTTGCGATTTTCGGCGGTATCGACACGACTCGCAATCAGATTGCTCTGGCAATGGACATGTTCATTCAGCACCCGGACCAATGGAAACTACTTGGCGAGCAGCCGGATCTTGCCAGAGCGGCAGTAGAAGAAGTGATGCGTGTGCGTCCTACCGTAACCTGGGTCACCCGTGAGGCTCTGGAAGACTTTAATTATAAAGGTCTCGAAATTAAGCAGGGCACAACCGTGCATCTGTTCAGTCAATCAGCCGGCACTGATCCGAGAGCATTCGGCGATTCAGAGTTCGATATAACTGCAAAGCGTTGCCCCCACTTCGGTTTTGGTGCTGGCGCGCACCTTTGTATTGGGCATTTCATCGCCCGTGGGGATATGACGGTGGCCCTGAGCAAGCTAGCTCCACGCCTTCTTGATCCAGAGTATGCGGGGTCCCCCGAGTGGTTGCCGGACAGCGGCAATACCGGCCCACTTAGCCTCCCGATTCGCTTTCAGGTTGGGGGAGAAGCATGAAAATCCCATCGGTCGCGATTGTCGGTGCGGGGCCGTCCGGTTGTTACTTGGCGCAAGCCCTGCGGAAGCAGTGGACTGACGCTCGGATCGATATCATTGATCGCCTGCCGGTTCCCTATGGTTTAGTCCGTTACGGCGTAGCACCGGATCATGTAGGAACCAAAGCAGTGACTCGGCAATTTGAGCGGCTCTTCGAGCGTGACGGTATCGACTTTTACGGCAATGTAACGATAGGTCGAGACTTGAGCCTGGATGATCTGCGAAAGGCCTACGATGTTGTGGTTCTCGCCACGGGTTTATCTAAGGATCGTTTACTTGGAATTCCTGGTGATTCACTGCCGGGAATTTATGGAGCAGGGGCTGTAACCCGCAGATTTAATGATCATCCCGATGAAGATGAGCTGACGCTCGATCTCGGCCAGCGTACCGTGATAATCGGCCAGGGAAATGTCGGCATTGACGTGCTCAGGTTGCTGAGCAAACCCATAGAGGCCTTCGAGGGTTCTGAGCTCTCACAGGCAGCGTTCGATGCCTGCCGAAAATACCCTCTCCAACGTATTGATATTGTCGGTCGCTCCCAGGCAGCGGAAGCTAAATGTGACGCGGCCATGGTGCGGGAGCTGGGCCAGCTTGATGGCATCTCTTTTCACTTCGCTGAAATGCTGCCCGAACCCGGGGTCGCAGACTCCAAGGATGCCCGCCTTCGATTGGAGGCCTTCCACGAGTTGGCTGCCCGCAAATCCCTAGACAACGATTGTTGCGAAGTTCACTTCCACTTCGGTTGGACGCCCGAGCAGGTGTCCGGCGAATCACGTGTTGCCGCAGTTACCTTTCAGGGTGACAAAGGCTCGCTAAAGCTGCCTGCGGACAGCGTAATTACGGCCATCGGCTTTACCAATGAAGGCTCGGACACCTCCGAAGCTTGGGAACCCGATAAGGAAGGAAGAATCGATGTGGGCCTCTACTGCACCGGCTGGTTTCGCCGCGGACCCCGTGGAACCATTCCCGAAAATCGACAGGATGCCCGCGTCGTAGCCGCCACCATTATTGCGGACAGCGACAAGATTAAGTTTGGGCGAGCAGGATTCTCAGAGCTCCCGAGAGACGTCGTCGATAGGGCTACAGACTTTGTTGGTTGGAAACACATCCAGAAGGTCGAAACAGCAGAGGCGCCGGCGGACCGAAGCAGTCGGCGCATTTCTAACTTGGCGAGGCTGCTTCAGATCGCCAAAGACAATTCCATGGGAGAAAACTGATATGACCATCCATGTAATTTATGGCACCGAGACTGGAAATTCGGAAATGGTCGCCGATGACCTGGTTGAAGCTCTCGAAGGCGAAACAGAGGCTTTTGCTCACGATATGGCGGACTTCGACATCGCCGAGGTGGACGCCGACGATTTCGTGATCGTTATTAGCTCGACTTACGGTGAGGGTGAGCTGCCTAACTCCGCCCAACCTTTTTTTGACAAGTTGGAGCAGCAGGCTCCCGATCTCTCAGATCTGACGTTTGCCACTTTCGGGTTAGGTGACAGCTTCTACGAGACCTTCAATCAAGGCAGCCAGATTATTGCAGACAAGCTTCGTGAGCTGGGCGCCACCGAAATTGGCGAGCGAGGAGTTCATGACGCATCCAGCGGCGAACTCCCTGGCGACGTGGCTTTGGATTGGCTCAAGAGTGTGTTGGAAAGCCAGAGGATGGCCTCATGACCGTCCTTCGCCTGTGCATCCTCGAAAACGGCCTCGTACCCGAGCCTTTAAAGGAGAGCTTTGTCAGTTACCCCAAGATGATTCGTGACTGGCTTTCACCCCAGCTACCTGAGGCTGAGTTTTACACGGTATCAGTGGTGTCCGGGGACTCGCTTCCAGAACCAGCGGCCTTCGACGGTTATTTGCTTACGGGGTCCAAGCATAGCGTGCGCGAAGAAGCCGATTGGATGCAGGCGGAAATCGATTTCCTTCGCAGGGCTAAAGAGCTCGAGCGCCCATTGTTTGGCATTTGTTTCGGTCATCAACTCATGGCCGACGCCTTTGGTGGGCGTACCGAACAGGCTCCTCAGGGTTGGGGGTTAGGGACACAAAACTATGTCTCAGCCGGCCCGAACGTGGAGGGTGCTGGCGATGTACTCGCTTTTCATCAGGATCAAGTGAAGACATCGCCCGCACAGGTCGAAGTATTAGCGGGTACTGGTCACTGTCCTAACGGAGTATTTGCCTACCCTTTCCCGGCTCTTTCTGTTCAGTATCACCCTGAATTTACACCGGACTATGTAGAAGCCCTGCTGAACCTTTTTGGGGGCAAATTGTTCGAGGAGTCTAGGGCGCAGGATGCGCGCGAAGGGCTGAAAAAAGCCGCGCTTGCGAATAGCGAGGTTGCCGCATGGGCTGCGCGATTCTTTCGTAATCATGGCCCAGAAACAAACCGGTCTCGCAGTGGATCAGCTCAGGTTCATCAATCTGAGCCCCACAACACATCCTGGCGAGAAAACTCGCCTAAAACAAAAAACCCAAACGAATGCCAATGAGTCCCTCGGGCAAATTTGGCGACAGGAGCAAGAAATGACAATTCTTACAAGTACATCTCAAGTTTCTTCACAGGCTTCAATCGAGACTGCGCTTGACCGACACAGAGAGCTCAACAACAGATCTGCTGCTCATGAAGAGCTTAGTGCTCGAATTCGTGAATCTGGCGTCGAATTCATCTACTACCAGGTTGTCACTCTGTCTGGAAGAGTGGCGGCCAAAGTGGTGCCGGCCAAACATTTACTCCGCAATCTAGACAAAGGCATTCAATTCCACCGAACTGCCATTTCTGATCTGCAGTGTAATCGTGCCGGTGAGCTCTTGGGTGGCGGTGCGCAAGCTGCTGAGTTTACGGGCATGCCGGATGCAGACACCTTCCAGGTTCTGCCTTGGGATCACTCTATCGGCAGTTTCTTCTGTCGACTCTATGAGCCCGAACATCGGATTGAGAATGGCGGAAGTCTTCTCGCAACGGACCCCCGTGGTCTGCTTATCGAAACCCACCGGCAGTTTACCAAAGACACCGGTTTAACTCTTAAGACCGGCCTTGAGCCCGAGATGTCGTGGCTGGGCGAGAAGCTCACGGTTAAGGTTCGTGCGGGGGCTAGCCCTGCCTATCATTTGGGCAACCTTGAAATGATGCGCCCTATTTTTAAGCGAGTCATGGAATACGGCCAATCCATGGGTCTCGACATGATCGAGGGTGACTACGAAGACGCAGGCCAGCTTGAGCTCAACTGGATGTTCGATGACTGCCAGCTTACTGCCGATCGGATGATGACCTATCGCCTGATTTGTCGTCAGGTGGCTCAGGAATTCGGAGTTAAAGCCAGTTTCATGCCCAAGCCCACCACTGGGACAATGGGCAATGGGTGTCACCATAACTTTAGCCTGTGGCGCGGGGATCAAAATGTGCTCGCTGAATCTGGGCGCAGAGACCTGCACCTTACTGATACGGGGCTTCATGCGCTAGGCGGACTACTGGAACATGCTCCTGGTTCCATGTTGGTTATGGCATCCAATGTAAATTCCTATAAGCGTTATTGGGATACTGGACTGTTTGCACCCAACTGCATCAACTGGGGTATCGACAACAAAACTTGTACTGTCCGACTCTCTGCTAACGGTCGCTTGGAGTACAAAGTGCCCGATGCCAGTGTAAACCCCTATCTGTCACAGGTACTCATGCTCGCCGCTATGCGGGATGGCCTGGAGAAAAAGTTGGATCCGGGTACGCCTGACACCAGTGACAGCATCCCAGTCGAAGGACCGGAGACTCGCTATCTGCCCCGCACTCTCGGAGACGCCATCCGCGCATTTGAACAAGACAGCGTGATCCGCGGTGCCATGCCGGAAGCCATGTCCTCTCTCTACAGCGATCTTAAGAAGGACGAGTGGGCCCGTTACTGCGCCGTCGTTACTGATTGGGAGAAAACAATGTATGAGGACTACCTGCCATGAATCAAAGCGCGACTAATCGCTCTATGCGGGTCATTTGCGCCGACCTCCCAGCGCCGCCGCTTTTCTGGCGTGACGAGGAGGGCCAGCGGCACGGTTATGAGGCCGATGTCGCTAGGCTCCTCGGGAAAAAGCTGGGGATGGATACAGTCTTTGTCTATCGCCAGTGGGATGATTTCTACCCCGCACTGGAAAAGGCACAAGGAGATATTCTGCTCTGCGGTCAGGGTATTTCGGAGTATCGCAAGAGCCTTGCTGATTTCACAGCTCCATACGCAGTCTTTGACGAATCAGTGATGGTTTTGCGCGATTCGTCCATCAAAAGCGCTACTGATCTTTCAGGGCGTCGAGTCGGTGCCATTGATAAAAGTCTCAATATGGCTTTGGCCGAGACTTTCGGAGGCGCTGTCGTCGTGCCCTTCTCGGGAGAATCGGATGACGTAATGGGAGATATGGTAGCCGCACTACGGCGCGGTGACATCGACGCTTTCGTAGACGATGACGTGGCTTTGTTGCCGCTGTCGGAGGAATCAGATCTGGCTATCGCTTTCACCGTGGAAACTCGAAACGCATGGGGAATTGCCGTAAAGAAGGGAGAGTCTGAGTGGCTGAAAAAAGTCGATGCTGCACTGGCTGAGGCGAAGGTTAATGGCGAACTCAAAACTGTATGGCAAAACTGGATGCCTGCGCTTAGCTATCCTTTCGAGAATGCTGCGCAGAGCGCGGATACCTGCCCCAAGGCCGGAAAAAAGCCCAAAAGGGCCCTTGCGGTCATGCATTCGCCCACTGACGTACCCGGCATTTTGCCAGAGATTCTCTCTGAACTGGACATCGAGCTTCAGACGCAGGTGGTAACAGAGCCCCTTCCTGACCCTGAAACGCTTGAAATGGTGGTGGTTCTGGGCAGTCCTGAATCGGCCTACGATCAAAGACTACCCTGGCTGGAGCCCGAGCTCAATTGGTTGAAAGGTGTCGTAGAGGCTGATGTGCCAACTCTTGGTATTTGTTTTGGCAGTCAGTTGCTTGCCCGCGCTCTGGGAGGCACCGCGGTGCCCGCAGATGAGGCAGAGATCGGATGGACGCCGGTAGAGTCAAGAGATCCGCAGTGGTCCCATGAGGGACCATGGCTCAATTTCCATTTCGACACTTTCCGCCTACCAGAACACGTCACTTTGCTGGCAGAAACCAAGATGGCCCCTCAGGCATTTTGTTACCGCTCAGCATGGGGTGTTCAGTTCCATCCCGAAATTACGGCAGAAATGTTTGATACCTGGCTTGGTGATTGGAAACGCAGCGACGAGGGACAGCGCTTTCTAGAGAACGCGGGGGATTTGCCTGAGCGCTTGCGTGAAGAGATCTCCCGCCACCAGCCAAGCAACTACGCCAATTTCAAAAATTTAATGCGAAGCTTTCTGGAGGCCGTTATGGCGCCAGATAGGGAGAACAGCTGATATGAATGAGTTAACTGTTAAAGACTGGTCAGCCAAGGCAGAGAATCTCTCGATCATTGGAGAAGCCTTCATTGACGGGGGATACCAACCGGCACGTTCTGGACTCACCTTCGATAATTTTAGCCCCGTCGACGGACGCCTGCTAGCAAAAGTTGCGAGGTGCGACGCCGAGGACGCTAACCTCGCCGTTGAATCGGCACGCCGCACTTTTGAGGCTGGTACTTGGTCGCAAATGGCTCCGGCTAAGCGACAAGCCATTTTGATTCGATTTGCTGAATTGATAGAAGTCCATGCCCAGGAACTAGCACTGCTGGAAACCCTGGATATGGGTAAGCCAATCGGCGATGCGTTGACGGTGGATTTACCCGCAGGTGCACGTGCCGTTCGCTGGTCTGCCGAGGCTATTGACAAGGTTTACGGTGAGGTTGCTCCGACTCCTGCCGATCAATTGGGTTTGATTACACGCGAGCCGGTTGGGGTTGTGGCGGCAATCGTTCCTTGGAACTTCCCGCTGATGATGGCCTGCTGGAAACTTGGTCCAGCACTTGCCACCGGCAACTCCGTAGTGCTCAAGCCATCTGAAAAATCACCTTTGAGTGCATTGCGGCTAGCCGCATTAGCGGTGGAGGCGGGACTCCCTTCGGGCGTTCTTAATGTGCTGCCTGGCTTTGGTCCGGAGGTCGGAAGCGCTCTTTCACGACACATCGACGTCGACACTGTGGTATTCACCGGTTCCACCCGGGTAGGGCGCCAGCTAATGGTAGATGCTGGGGAGTCAAACATGAAACAGGTGTGGCTCGAAGGCGGCGGCAAGAGCCCGAACGTTGTATTTGCTGATGCGCCTGACTTAGATGAAGCAGCCGTCGCAGCCGCCGCTGCGTTTGCCTTCAATCAGGGCGAAGTATGCACCGCAGGCACTAGGCTGTTGGTAGAAAACAGCATTCGCGAGGAGTTTGTTACCAAGGTAATGAAAATCCTCGAAAACGAATGGAAACCGGGCAATCCGCTCGACCCAACCACAAACATTGGTCCCCTAGTTGATCGCGTTCAACTGGAGACCGTTCTTGGTTATATCGAATCTGGCAAATCGGATGGCGCTACGCTCCGCTTGGGAGGAGCCCCACTCCCCGAAATCGCTGGAGGCCTTTTGGTGCCGCCAACCGTTTTCGACAATGTCCGGCCAGAGATGCGGATCGCCCAAGAGGAAATCTTCGGCCCGGTGGTTTCTGTGATGGGCTTCGACAGCTTTGATGAAGCCATGACCATCGCCAACAACACCATTTATGGCCTGGCTGCCGCCGTATGGACCAGTGATTTATCAAAGGCACACCGTGCGGCACGAGCACTTCGGGCGGGAAGCGTCTGGGTTAATCAATATGACGGTGGCGATATGACCGCACCATTCGGTGGCTTTAAACAGTCGGGTAACGGGCGTGATAAGTCACTCCATGCTTTTGACAAATACACTCAGCTGAAAGCGACGTGGATCAAGCTGTAGGAGAAAACTGATGTCCATGAATAATCCCCACTTGTTTTGTCAAAAGGCATACATTGATGGTGCTTGGGTTGACGCCGATTCCGGCTTGACCATCGAGGTTAATAACCCTGCAACAGGAGAAATCCTTGGCACTGTGCCCAAAATGGGCGCTTCGGAAACCCGTCGTGCAATCGAAGCCGCGGATCGAGCTCTTCTGAAATGGAAGGCTCTGACAGCCAAAGAAAGGGCAACATCACTTCGTCGTTGGTTTGAGTTGATGGTGTCCAACCAAGAGGATCTTGCCCGTTTAATGACCCTTGAACAAGGCAAGCCGCTAGCGGAATCGCGAGGTGAAATTCTCTATGCGGCTTCGTTTATTGAGTGGTTTGCGGAGGAGGGTAAGCGCATTTATGGCGATACCATCCCGGGACATCAAGCAGATAAGCGACTGATGGTAATCAAGCAGCCTATTGGTGTTACCGCTGCAATCACACCCTGGAACTTTCCTGCTGCCATGATTACACGGAAAGCCGGGCCTGCGTTGGCTGCAGGATGCACCATTGTCATTAAGCCGGCATCGCAAACACCGTTCTCAGCCCTTGCAATGGCAGCATTGGCAGAGGAAGCCGGAATTCCCCCCGGTGTGTTGAGTGTCGTCACAGGCAGCGGCTCAGATATTGGCGCTGAATTAACAAACAACCCTGTCGTAAGGAAGCTGTCTTTTACCGGCTCCACTGAGATCGGAAAGCAGCTCATGGCCGAGTGTGCCAAGGATATCAAAAAAGTGTCTTTGGAGCTCGGCGGTAACGCACCTTTTATTGTCTTTTCAGACGCTGATCTAGACGCTGCAGTGGATGGAGCCTTGGCTTCTAAATACAGAAACGCCGGGCAGACCTGTGTCTGCGCTAATAGGCTTTACGTGCACGACGAAGTTTATGACCTTTTCACCGAAAAGCTTAAAACCGCAGTGGCAAAGTTAAAGGTCGGAGATGGAATGCACGAAGGGGTCACAACAGGGCCCCTTATAGATGAAAAAGCCGTTGCAAAAATGGAAGAGCACATAGAAGACGCTGTTTCTCTCGGTGCCAAAATCGTTTCCGGCGGTAGAAAAATGGAAGGTACGTTTTTCGAGCCGACGATACTAACGAATGTATCCGCAACTGCCAAAGTAGCTAAAGAGGAAACTTTTGGTCCGTTGGCTCCCATATTCCGATTTACCAGTGAAGAGGATGTCATCAATCAAGCCAATGATACGGAATTCGGGCTTGCTGCCTACTTTTATACGCGCGATATGAGCAGAGTATTCCGTGTAGGCGAGTCTTTGGAATACGGCATTGTTGGAATTAACACTGGGATCATCTCCACCGAGGTTGCGCCATTCGGAGGTATCAAGGCTTCTGGTGTTGGTCGTGAGGGCTCGAAGTATGGGATGGATGATTATCTAGAGATTAAATATCTCTGTCTGAGTATTTGATTGCAGGTTGCTTGATAATAATCCGGCTATCTATTTTAAAGATAGCCGGATAGTCAGGAAATAAATGATAACTTCCTTTCGTGCAGAATATTTAGGTTTTATTGATTAAGTTTTAAATATTTTCTTATAAAACCATTAACGACGTCTCATCTGAAGCTTAGATTTATAAATGAATGCTTCAATGAGCTAAATAGTGATAAAAATGCAGGAATAAACCATGAATGCCAATCATTTAGATCTAGCCAAAAAAGATGTCCAATATCAATTGCATCCGTATACCGATGCTAGGCTTCACCAGGAAGCAGGTCCATTGGTTATTGAAAGAGGCGAGGGCGTCTACGTCTTTGATAACAAGGGAAAGCGCTACATAGAGGCTATGTCAGGTTTATGGAGCGCGGCGCTGGGATTCAGCAACCAGCGCTTAATTGCAGCTGCAGAGCGGCAACTTCGAACTCTTCCTTTTTATCATCTGTTCACTCATAAGGCTCATGCTCCGAGTATTGAACTTTCAGAAAAGTTAATAGAGCTGGCACCTGTTCCGATGAGCAAGGTCTTTTTCACAAATTCAGGCTCGGAAGCAAACGATACAGTTATCAAATTGCTTTGGTATCGTAATAATGCGATCGGTAAGCCTGAAAAGAAAAAGTTCATCAGTCGTCGCAATGCCTATCACGGTGTAACTGTCGCGAGTGCTAGCCTTACCGGACTGCAGCCGAACCAGCGAGGTTTCGATTTACCTCTGCCTGGCTTTTATCACGTCAGCTGTCCACACCATTATCGTAATGCTCAGCCCGGAGAAACTGAAGAACAGTTCGCTGATCGGCTAGCAGAGGAGCTCGAGTGCGTAATTTCGCGGGAGGGAGCCGAGACCATTGCAGCTTTCTATGCTGAGCCAATGATGGGAGCCGGTGGCGTAATCGTACCCCCTCGAACCTATTGGGAGAAGGTTCAGCGGGTATGCCGCAAGCATGACATCCTGATCGTTGCTGATGAAGTTATATGCGGTTTCGGAAGGACCGGTCAAATGTTTGGTTCGCAAACATTCGATATAAAGCCCGACGTAATGGTTGTTTCGAAACAGCTCTCTTCATCGTATCAGCCAATCGCCGCGGTCCTCATAAACGATGACGTATATGAGGGCATTGCTGACCAGAGCCACTCGTTCGGTGTTCTCGGCCATGGTTACACCGGCACCGGCCACCCCGTTGCAGCAGCCGTTGCTCTTGAAAACCTTAAAATCATCGAAGAGGAAGGCCTGGTCCAGCATGCTGCAGAAATGGGTGAAGTGCTGCGCGGGGGGTTGGCAGAGTTCTCTGACCATCCACTCGTTGGTGAAGTCCGTGGTAAAGGGCTGATCGCCGCCGTGGAATTAGTCGCAGATAAAAACACGAAAGCACCGCTAGAGGCTGTTGGCAAGCTCGGAAAGCATCTGGCTGGACGCGCTCAACAGCACGGAATGATTACCAGAGCAATGGGCGACTCGATAGCTTTCTGTCCTCCTCTGATTTCAAGCAAGGAGGATATCCAGCTGGTGCTCGACATCTTCAGTCGGTCGCTTGACGACACTGCTCGCTGGGCCGGCTTGGCATGATCTTAGTCCCATAAGTTTGAGAGTTTCTGATTAGTGAAATAGGGACTTCTCGTAGAAACCGCCGAAGATAATCCCGATTATGCTTCAAAGGAGATAATCATGAAGACTGCTACTGCGTCTAATAACTCTGCTCAACCTGAGGTTAATGAGTTCCAGGGCTTCAAACTTGAGCCAAGTAATTATTCACCGCGCCTACTGAACCTTTTCTTCTCTAGGGAGTTGGTGAGTGAGTTCCTTGCAGCCGTGTCAGATTATCCGGTTCAGGCCCTGGAGTATAAATCTATGCTCCGCTTCCGGGTCGCTAAGATTCTTGATGACCTGTGTGGGAACACTCTACAGCCAGTGTTAATCGATTCAATGGTCGAACGCAACACCGGAGGGATGATCGTCACTCCTGAGGGCCTTGACGATGTTTCTCAGGCGGATGAAATGGTAAAGTTTGCCACTGCTGTCGCCCACCTGATTGGAAGGTCCAATTTTGATTCGATGAGCGGACAGTATTACGCTCGCTTCGTTGTTAAAAATGTCGATCAATCTGACAGCTATCTGCGTCAGCCTCATCGAGTGATGGAGCTGCACAACGACGGCACGTATGTCGAACAAGATACCGACTTTGTGCTTATGATGAAGATCGACGAGCAGAACATGGAAGGTGGCAACTCGCTGTTATTGCACATCGATGACTGGGAAGACCTCGATTACTTCTTTAGTCATCCTATGGCACGCCGCGAGATGCGTTGGGCCGTCCCGCCAAGCAAGAACGTGGCCAAAGATATCTATCACTCGATCTTTGATGTCGATCGGGAAGGACGCCCGATAATGGCCTACATCGACCAGTTCGTGCAACCTGCCAACCTTGAAGAGGGCAACTGGCTTTGCGAACTCTCAGAATCTCTAGAAACCAATCCTGGCATTCTTTCTGTACCCTATTCCGTTGGTAAGTTTTTGCTGATCAATAACCACTTTTGGTTGCATGGCCGGGATCGTTTTACCCCCCACCCGGACTTGCGTAGAGAGCTGATGCGCCAACGTGGTTACTTCACGCATGCCAAAACGCTCCACAATCCTTGGCAAAAGTGAGCTCACAATCAGAGCCAAGCATATTGTGCGGCTCCGAGATTTATTCTTCTCCCATTGGGGGGCAGGCGACTAATTAGAAGACGAGGTCTGCAGTGTACGACTTTATTATTATCGGTGGGGGCATTATCGGTATGTCCACTGCCATGCAACTGATCCGCACCTACCCTAACCGCAAAATGTTATTGGTTGAGAAGGAACCCGGTCCTGCTCACCACCAGACTGGACATAACAGTGGCGTGATCCACGCGGGTGTCTATTACACCCCGGGCAGTCTCAAAGCGCGATTTTGTCTGGAAGGTAATCGAGCTACTAAAGACTTCTGTGATACCCATGACATCGCTTATGACGAGTGCGGTAAATTGCTTGTCGCCACCAATGACCTTGAAGTGGAGCGAATGAAAGCGCTTTGGAAGCGCACCGCAGCTAATGGCCTGCAGCGAGAATGGCTGTCTGCTCCTCAGCTAAAGGAGCGAGAGCCCAATATAAATGGAGTTGGGGGAATATTCGTACCATCCAGTGGAATTGTAAATTATGGAGAGATAACCGCTGCAATGGCTGGTGAGTTTCAACGCCTCGGTGGTGAGATTCTTTACTCTACCAAAGTGTTAGGTTTAGAGGAGCGTGCCACGGAGGCGGTAGTTAAGACGTCACAAGGAGACTTTGCTTCTCGATATTTGATCTCATGTTCCGGACTGATGGCTGACCGCATTGTACGTATGCTAGGGCTCGATCCGGGTTTTACTATCTGTCCTTTTCGTGGTGAGTACTTTGTCTTACCAGAGAAGTACAACGGCATCGTGAATCATCTGATCTATCCAATTCCAGATCCTTCCATGCCATTTCTCGGAGTGCATTTGACTCGCATGATCGACGGAACTGTCACCGTGGGTCCCAATGCAGTCTTGGCGTTGAAGCGAGAAGGTTATCAAAAGTCGGATATCTCCTTCGCTGACATAATAGGCATGTTCACCAACCCCGGTATCCTAAAGGTTCTGAAGGATAATCTTAAGCCGGGCCTTCGCGAGATGAAGAACTCGCTGTTCAAGGACGGCTATTTGCGGGAAGTTCAAAAGTACTGTCCGATCCTCAAAAAGGAGGATCTCGGTGAGTACCCTGCGGGAGTCCGAGCCCAGGCAGTATCTAAGGACGGAAAACTTGTGGACGATTTCCTGTTTGTAAACACTAAGCGCACCGTCAACGTCTGTAATGCGCCATCACCTGCCGCTACTTCCGCGATTCCCATCGGCGCCTACATTGTTGAGACAGTAAAAGATCGAATAGCCTGACTGATCTAGAAACTAACCTAACGACTAGGAGTTTTAAAAAGCCATGTACATGCTTGATTTATTGTCTTGAAATATGAATTCAGTGTTCGCTCAATACTCCGCATTAAGAAAGCAATTTTATTGAATCCTCCGTGGAGGTGAGTGAGCAGAGCCGCTCAATGGTGGCGGCGATGAAAGAGTTTTCCGAAGGGCAAATGGGTGGAGAGTGGGTGTCAGCTAATGATGAGAAGGCGGCTTAAGCAATGCGCCTCACCACCAGAATTAACTCGAGGAAATTTACCATGTTCAACCGACGGTCTTCTACAAAGCTCGCCGCCGAGATGGCCGAGCTAATCGACTCAATTAGCCATGGAGATGTGGTCGATCTTGGCGAATTAAAGGAAATCTCACGCCACCCCAGACTCATCGCATCGATTCGGTCTTCCCTAGACCAAAGCAGGAAAGACAAGGCAGCGCAACAAAGCGAACTGGACAATACTACCCATGAGCTGGAGAAACTCAAAAAAAATAATTCGGAAGAAAAACAACAATATGAACAGGCGATTCGGCAACTTGAGAACGAAAGAGACCAACTGCAAGTCGCCCTGGAAGAAGTTGAATTAATCAAGGTCGACTTTGAGTACGAAAAGCAGGTGTGGCAGATGATTCAGTCTACCCTGACTGAAGGGGTGTGGGATTTTGTGATCAAAAACGGTGTGCCAGAGGATCCGGGCAGCGAGATGATTTTCACAGATCAATTCAGGCTCCTGCTTGGTTACACTCGTGACGAACTGCCAGATGGCATGGAAAGCCAGGTAAGCGTTATCCACCCGGACGATTTACCCCGAGTTCTAAAAATCTTCGAGCGTGAGATACAAAACTCCACAGGCTCAGGAGACTATGTCGAGGAGTTCAGGATGCGGCATAAAACAAAAGGGTACTGCTGGTTTCGGGAGCGAGGTCGGGCCATACGTGATCACCATGGTAAGCTTATTCGTGCGATAGGCGCCGTCAGAAATATTGAGGACGAGAGGTCCGCGAAGGTTGCCCATACCCGCATGATAGAAAACAGCCGGGAGACGTACAGTCGTATTGCTGATGTCGTCGATGTGATCAGTGGTATAGCAACGCAAACCAACCTACTTGCGCTTAATGCTGCCATCGAGGCCGCTAGGGCTGGGGAGGCCGGGCGCGGCTTTTCCGTAGTTGCAGATGAAGTAAAGAAGCTTGCAGACGGGACTCAGGAGGCAACCAAGCGAATACAGGAAATGCTTGAAGCTCAGGATAATAGGGAGCAAACGGACGGGACCAGCATCGCAGAGGTGATCAGCGCGAGGGGCTAAAAATGATGTTGCCCTGGGAGTTCCGAGCAGAGCTTTTGTTAAGTGATTGTTTTGGAGCCAACTTCAACTGAACTTGCTCATGACCATGAGACACGCAGATAATAGTCAAACTGCAGAAATTGAGGCTTTCATCGCCAGTGGGACGGCGAGGTTATCCGATGGCGCAAACAACAAAAATCCTGTCATGGCGATTAGTCGTGCGTCGACAATCCGGCAAAAACGCCCCTGCTAGCAATAACCCGCGCGACGACTGAGGCTTAACTCATACCGGCCCGCCGAACAAGAGCTATTCTGCAGATGGAGCACACTGACTAGCCTTAGGCCAATCTACGTCAACTGTGAAAGCACCGGAGCTGAAAAAAAGTCCCTGCTGACTCGCATCCACCCCATTGCAAACGCGTCAAGATACGCTGGCTGAAGTTGGCCTCGCAGCTCAGAGGGCTTGGGCCGATGCTAAGAACCTAACTGCCGTCGTTTTCCAAATACCATAGCAAATCCCAATCATAACGGCTTCTTTCGTTGACAGCTGATACGGGACGAGCACTTCGAAAAAGGCATACTGCCAGGGTGGTTTTACCCTTCATCCTCCAGAACACGCGCGATTACATAGCGCGTACAGGTGGTATTTCAATACAATCTCACGTTTAACTGCCTTGCTGTCTCGCCCCCCGGCTTCTACCGAATGCATCTGACCGACATTTTACTCAAGGGTAGCTTAGGATGGTAATCACCCCATTTTTAACGGGGTTCAAAAGTAGACCTCAGGCCAGCGTGGCCAACTTCTGTTGAGGAGTAACTTGAGGGTTGGCAGACAAACGTGAAAAATCAGGAACGGCAACGATTCTGACGAAATCCTCCAAAAAGCCCGTTAACCATCTGTTTTACAAACCCTAAACTATCGCAGCCTGCCAAAGATCACGGTAGACATCTAACTTCTCCTTGCGCGAGTGGCATTGCTTGCAACTCTCAGGGCTGATCGGGCCGTCAATCACCGGCTATTTAGCCAGGCTTGTTTGAAGTTGTTTCAATTGACCCTGGAGGACAGCTTTCTCCTGGAGTAATTCGCGGTTCTGATCGTTGAGGAACTGGTTTCGGTCGTCAGCCGCTGCCACGCGCTCTCTGA